>OFDN01000297.1_pt1 | contig 44650 bp, 49 predicted proteins | sample 1520971 | NCBI WGS metagenome assembly OFDN01 (sample SAMEA94257418, study PRJEB24077) | hot springs metagenome | biome: Aquatic biome; feature: Geographical feature; material: Water | place: India | collected 2012-06-12 | depth 5 m | reverse complement strand
CTCTTCTCTTTCACCTCCCCCGTCATACGGGGGAGGCCGGGAGGGGGTGAGCCGCAGGTGCGGTCCTACTTGTTGAGTTCCTTCATCGCACTGTCGAGGCCGCCCAGGGTGAGCGGGAACATGCGATTGCCGCTGAGCTGCTGCAGCAGCTGGATCGACGGCGTGTAGCTCCAGTGCCGCTCGGGCACCGGGTTCAGCCAGACCATGCTGCGGTAGGTGTCGGAGACTCGCTGGATCCATGTCTGTCCCGACTCCTCGTTCCAGTGCTCCACCGAGCCGCCCGGATAGGCGATCTCGTAGGGGCTCATCGAGGCGTCGCCGACGAACAGCACCTTGTAGTCGGGCGGATAGGTATGGAGCATCTGCTGCGTCGAGAAGGTGTCGACGTGGCGACGGCGATTGTCCTTCCACAGCTTCTCGTAGAGGCAGTTGTGGAAGTAGAAGAATTCGAGGTGCTTGAACTCCGAGCGCGCCGCCGAGAACAGTTCCTCGCAGACGCGGATATGGGCGTCCATCGAGCCGCCGATGTCGAACAGCAGCAGCAGCTTCACCTTGTTGCGCCGCTCCGGCACCATCTTGATGTCGAGGTAGCCGGCGTTGCGCGCAGTCGAGCGGATCGTGTCGGGCATGTCGAGCTCGACCTCGGCGCCCTCGCGCGCGAACTTGCGCAGGCGGCGCAGCGCGATTTTGATGTTGCGCGTGCCGATTTCGACCGTGTCGTCGAGGTTCTTGTACTCGCGCTTGTCCCACACCTTGACGGCGCGTCCCTCGCGGCCCTTGTCCTGGCCGATGCGCACGCCCTCGGGATTGAAGCCGTAGGCGCCGAACGGCGAAGTGCCGGCAGTGCCGATCCACTTGCTGCCGCCCTGATGGCGCTTCTGCTGCTCTTCGAGACGCTTCTTCAGCGTCTCCATGAGCTTCTCCCAGCCGCCCATCGACTCGATCTGCTTCTTCTCCTCTTCGGTGAGAAGCTTTTCGGCCAGCTTGCGCAGCCATTCCTCGGGAATGTCGGCCGTCACGCCTTCGGCGGGCAGCGCTTCGAGGCCCTTGAACACCGTGCCGAACACGCGGTCGAACTTGTCGAGATTGCGCTCGTCCTTCACCAGCGCGGCGCGCGACAGATAGTAGAAGTCGTCGACGCTGTAGTCGGCCACTCCCTTGTCCATCGCGTCCATCAGGGAAAGATATTCCTTGATGGACACCGGCAGCTTGGCGTTGCGCAACTCGAGGAAGAAGTTGATGAACATCGCGTTCTCCTCTCAGCGTTGATTACTGGCGCTGCTCCCGCCGCGCCATGAAGGCCAGGCGCTCGAACAGATGCACGTCCTGCTCGTTCTTGAGCAGCGCGCCGTGCAGCGGCGGGATGAGCTGCTTGCTGTCCTTGGACCGCAGCGACTCAGGCGACATGTCCTCGACCATCAGCAGCTTCAGCCAGTCGAGCAGCTCGGAGGTCGACGGCTTCTTCTTGAGGCCCGGCACTTCGCGGATGTCGTAGAACACGTTCAGCGCCTCGCGCAGCAGGTTGCGCTGCAGGTCGGGGAAGTGGACGTCGACGATCTGCGTCATCGTCTCGCGATCGGGGAAGCGGATGTAGTGGAAGAAGCAGCGGCGCAGGAAGGCGTCCGGCAGCTCCTTCTCGTTGTTCGAGGTGATCATCACGATCGGGCGCTGCTCCGCCTTGATCGTCTGCTGCGTCTCGTAGACGTAGAACTGCATGCGATCGAGTTCGAGCAGCAGGTCGTTCGGGAACTCGATGTCGGCCTTGTCGATCTCGTCGATCAGCAGGATCGGGCGCGTTTCGGCGGTGAAGGCTTCCCACATCTTGCCGCGCTTGATGTAGTTGCCGATGTCCTTCACGCGCTCGTCGCCGAGCTGGCTGTCGCGCAGGCGCGAGACCGCGTCGTACTCGTAGAGGCCCTGCTGCGCCTTGGTGGTCGACTTGATGTGCCACTCGATGATCGGGGCGTTCAACGCCTTCGCGACCTCGTGCGCCAGGACGGTCTTGCCGGTGCCCGGCTCGCCCTTGATGAGCAGCGGGCGCTGCAGCGCGATGGACGCGTTAACGGCAACGCGCAGGTCGTCGCTGGCAACGTAGGAGTCGGTACCGGTAAATTTCATGGTGCAAAATCCAAATTTCACTGTTGTTTCAACCACCCTAGAGGGGCGGTTTCGGGCCAGCAAGGCCGCGCGAGCAGGTCAGCCGCCCGCGCGCACGATGAAGTAGACCAGCGCGGCACAGGCCAGGAGCACAGACATCGCAAGGCGGCCCGAGGCGAAGCGGAGCCGCGGTGCGGGCTCGCCCGGCTCGACCGCCTGGTCGAGCCGCTTGCGGCCGGTGATCATCGCCCCGATCAGGTTGTGCCGCTTCCAGACCAGATAGAGCGCGACGGCGGCGACATGGACCGCCACCAGGATCAGCAGCACGTTGATCCACCAGGCATGAAAAGCCGTGGCGCGGTCGACCCATTTGTCGGCGACCTTCAGCGCCAACGGTCCGTTCACCATGCCGGTGTCGGTGTCGGCCGTGAAAAGACCGGCCACCACCTGGGCCAGCACGGCGAAGATCAGGACGACGACCATCGCGCCGCCCATCGGGTTGTGGCCGATGTCGCGCGGCCCTTCCTTGCGGAGGAGATGGCCGACATGGGTGACCGCCGCCGCCGGGCCCTTGAGGAAGTTCGAGAAGCGGGCGGTGCTGCTGCCCACGAAGCCCCAGACGATGCGGAAGAGCAGCAGGGTCAGGATCGCGTAGCCCGACCAGAAGTGGAGTTGCATCCAGTCGCCACCGGCGCGGCCGCTGAAGTACGAGGTCGCCATCAGGATCACGAGCAGCCAGTGGAACAGCCGGACAGGAATGTCCCAGACGAGGATCTTGTCGTTCTTGCCGGCCATCGGTCGTCATCTCCTGTGCAAGCGGCGAGCATAGTCGAACCCTGGGCCCGGGGGGCAGGGGTTACGACGGGCCAGCACACGCAGTCGTGATTGATCGTGGGGGCCGTGCCCGTTCGCTTTCCGCGCCAACCTCTGCAACAAATAGACCGTCGGTACGGCATAAATTGTCGGCCGACCGTAATTCAAAGGGGATGGTACGATGAGGAAGACTTTGGTTGTGGCGCTGATCGGCGCCCTGGCAGCCGGCACGATGGTGGGCGGCGCGACGATCGCGATGGCGCAGGGCGACGTGATCGCGCAGCGCAAGGACAACCGCAAGCAGACGGCCGCCGCGATGCGCGCCATCAAGGCGATCGTCGACGCCAAGGGCCCGACGGCCGGCGCCGTCGAACAGGCCGCCAAGCTCAAGACCCTCGAGGCCGCCTTCGTGAAGATGTTCCCGGCCGGCTCGGACAAGGGCGACACGCGCGCCCTCCCCGCCGTCTGGACCGATTGGGCGGGCTTCGAAGCGGCCAGCAAGGCGTCCGACGCCGCCTACGACAAGCTCGCGGTCGCCGCCGGTTCCGGCAATGCCGAGGCCCTGGCGACGGCCTTCGCCGATGTCGGCAAGACCTGCGGCGCCTGCCATCAGAAGTTCCAGGCGAAGGCCAACTAGGCCGCTTCCGACGTCGGGAAGTGTTTCAAGAAATGGAGGGGCGGCGGTTCATTCCGCCGCCCTTTAATTTTGCCGGGGAAGCGGGCCGCCGGTCAGGCGGCAGCGCCGCTATGGTCGGACACGGTAAAGGCCCGCCGGACGATCGATTCGGCCTCGAAGCGCCAGGTGCGCGAAGCATTCATCGGCGAAAGACTCAGCCGGTCGCGCATGTTCATCCAGCGCTCGAACCCGAAGGCCACGTCGAGGGAATCGAGAACCGGCTCGCGCGCCGTGGGCTCGAGCGCGTCGAGTTCGACGGCAAACCAGATCGCAACGCGCTCCCGGAGCACCCGGCGGAGATGCGCGATCCCCTGGCTCACGGCCGGTGCCACGCCGCGCACGCGCTCGGCGAAGTGCCAGACCGGCAGCCATTGCTCGAAGGTCTGGGCCCGGTCCGACACGAGCAGCGCCGTGCGCTTGGCCAGGGGCACCGTCCGATTCACGGGACGATCGGGATCGAAGGCCCGGCTGACCGACAGGTCGAACGCGGCCTCGTAGAGGTCCGAGAGGTGGGGAAAATGCTGGAAGAGGACAGGTCCCGGAACGCCCGCAATCGAGGCAATGACCCCCGAACTCGGCTCCACATCGCCGGCCTGGATGAGATCCAGGGTGGTCTGGATCAGTGACTGTCGGATCCGCTGCCCTCTTAGGATGCGGCTGTCCTGCGAGCGCGAGACATCAACGGGAAATCCGACAATCTTCATGGAAACCGACTTGGGAAAGTTGTCCTGTCAAAAATCTACCATCCCCTTGATTTTGCGTAACTTGCAAAAATGCATATCTAAAATCGACGAATTCCTTATTTATCTGCATTTTCGAAGTCTCAGATAGGCATTTTTGTCGATCTGAGATTGCATTTCTGCCGCAATATATGAAAGCGATCCGCATGACCTCCAGCCTGCAGATTCATGGGACTACGGAGTGAGCACGCCGAAAAATACGAAAGGCCGGTCGCTTGGGGAACGACCGGCCTTCCTTATGAGCCCGCCTGGGTGTGGGGTATCGAAGCCTTGGGGTGTGTGGGAAGGGGCTTCGATGAGCGGCTTGGGAGGCCGCCGGCGGGCTTTCTGGATTCTCTGGTTGGAGCGCTGGGTCGAAGCGCTGCCTCTTGATCGTTCTTCAAAAACCTTCAGCGATGCAATTTGAGACCAAACCGGCCTCACGACGTGACTGTAACAGCCGTCCCGAAAGGCAGTTAGTTGCAAAATTGCATATCTGCTTCGGGACGGCTCCCATAAAGTTCAATAATTCCAACATGAGAGCCGCGCAAGATAGTCGAAAAAGGGGGCGCAGGGAGCGCGCACATTTGGCGCAAATCTCGATTTTCCCTATATTTTTCAAGGCGTAGCTGTCGCCAGAACCGACAGACACGACGCTTTTCGCTGCAATTATCCCGGCTTCGCGATCCGCTCGAGCACCGGCCGCAGGTGATCCAGGAAGCGCTCGGGATCCTCGCTCATCGGGAAATGGCCGAGGCCGGGCATGATGATGCATGTCGCGCCCGGCACCAGGGCCGCGACCTCCTCGGTCTCGGCCGGCGAGCAGGAATAGTCATACTCCCCGGTGAGCAGGAACAGCGGACAGCGCCGGGCATCGATCGCGGCGATGCGCTGACGAAGGTCCCCGTCGACCTTGTAGAAATGCAGGTCGCCTTTGAAGACTCCCGGACCGCCCTGCATGTAGTGCCAGAGCGTTTCCCAGCGATCGGCACTCGGGGCGTCTGGCCCCACGAGGCCGGAGACGATCCCGGCGCAGACCTCGCCTCCATGGACATCCGCGTGATGCAGCCACTGCGTGTCGTAGTACGGCGCGACATGAGCGGACGCCTGCAGACCGATCAGGGCGCGAAAGCGATCGGCATGCATTGCAGCGAGGTTGAGGACCACGCGGCCGCCGATCGAACACCCCATGACCACCGGCCGCTCCAGCGACAGGGCGTCGGCGAAGGCGATGATGAACGCGGTGTAGAAATCCCGGGTCAGAAGATATTCGTCGCGCTCGAAACCGTGCGGCGGCGAGGACTTGCCATGGCGGGGCATGTCGAAGGCAATGACGCGAAAGCGCTTCGTCACCTCGGCGTCGTTCAGGACACCGCGATACTGCCGGCCGTCGGAGCCGGCGGTGTGCAAGCAGATCAGCGGGATCCCCTCGCCCGCTTCCTCGAAATAGACGCGGTAGCGCCGGCCTTCGAAATCGAGCGAGAGATAGCGACCGACGATTGGCTCGAGGGCGGCGGTCATTGCGCGGCTCCCCCCGACGTGGCCAGCGCCCGGGGCGCCTCGAGGACCCCCTTCAGATAGAGCAGGTTCGCCATCAGGGGCTGGAGGTCGCCCTCGAACTTCATCCGGCCGCGACGCACCAGCGCCAGCAGATCATGCTCGCCCGGTGCCGGACGCGGTTTCCAGAAGCGCTGCCAGTCCGCCTCGTCGGCGCGCAGGGCGAAGCGCCAGGACGGCATGACGAACGGCCCTTCCTCGACTTTCTCGATCCGCCCTCGCAGCACATGGATCAGCCAGGACCGCGGACGGGCCTCGACCAGGAACGCGCCCGTCAGATGGCGACCCCGCCGGACCAGCGCTTCGTCGTCGTTCACCAGGCCCGCAAGTTTCTCGAGCATGTTTCCTCCCCGTCTTCCCCGGCCCAAGGACCTGCCGGGGTTTCGTGTTTCGGCCTCAATTCCATGCTAGACGATCCGTCGTTCCGCCAATACCCGCCGCGCTATCCGGGAGCTTGTCCGTGCCTTTCGTTCGTTCCGTCCGAGCCCTCCTGCCCCTCGCCGGGGCCGCCCTGTTGCTGGCCGCCGCGGTCCAGCCGGCCACTGCCGGGATGGAAGAGGCGGTCAAGGCCCTGCAGGCAGGCGATCCCGTGGCAGCGGAGAAGGAACTGCAGGTCCTCGCCAAGGAGCGCGACCCGCGCGCGCAGTTCCTTCTGGGCCTCTACATCTACGGCAACGCCGAATCCAAGCTGTTCGACATCAGCAAGGCGACCCCCCTGCTGCTCGATGCCTCGGAGCGCGGCTATCTCCCGGCCATGATCCCGCTGGCCGGCGCCTATGCCGAGGGCAAGGGTGTGCCGAAGAGCCTCTTCGAGGCCTACAAGTGGTGCGCGATCGCCGACCGCTGGAACGTGCCCAACGCCAACCTCGCGCTCGAGCAGGCGGCGCGCGAACTGCCGGCCAATGAAATCGAGAAGGCAAAGGCCGCAGCGCTCGCCTACCAGTTCAAGACGAAATGATCGCGGCGCGGCTGGCGCTCGTCGCGGCACTCGTTGCCGCGGGCGCTTCCGTGCAAGCCCAGCAACCCACCGACGCCTCGGACGTGGCCGCGCCGCTGCGTCCCGCCGTCTCGGCGTACCGGCAGGGCGATACCGCAACCGCGGAGCGGCAGCTCCGCTCGCTCGCGTCGTCGAATGCCGATGCCGCTGCCTGGCTGGGTGCGATCCTGATCGATCGCGGGGCCAGGGCCGAAGGGCTGAGCCTGATCCAGCGCGCCGCCGTTGCGGGATCGGCCGAAGGCCAGCATCGGCTCGCCCTCGTCTTCGCCATGGGCGACGCCGGCATGGCGCGCAATCCCGCCCGTGCGGTCGAACTCTTCGAGAAGGCCGCCGCGCAGGGGAATCGTCGCGCGCAACTCAATCTCGGGCTGATCTATCTTCGCGGCCAGGGCGTTCCTCGCGATCTGATCCAGGCCCGCGCCTGGCTGGAGAAGGCCGCCGCCGATGGTGACCCCTACGCGACCTACGCGCTGGGGCGGGCGATGGCGGAGAATGTGCCACCCGCTTCGGCCGATCCGACGCGGGCCGCCGATCTCTTCCGCCAGGCCGCCGAGAAGGGTCACATGCTCGCCGCCCTGCGCTACGGCCTGGCTCTGGCCGAGGGGTCGGGTGTGAAGCAGGACCCCGCCGCGGCGCAACGCTGGCTGGTCCAGGCCCAGCAGAACGGCGTCCCCGAAGCGGCACTGGCGCTGGGCGACATGGCAGTGCGCACGCCGGCCACGCGCGACAAGGCCGCCAACGAGAAAATCCTGAAATCGGCGTTGAGCTGGTACCAGGCGGCGGCCAATGCCGGCGTGCCGTCGGGCCAGTTCAAGCTCGCCAACGCCTATCTCGCGGGCTCGGGTATGCCGCGGGATCCCGTCCAGGCGCAGTTCTGGTACGGCCGCGCCGCACAGCAGGGACTGCCCGAGGCGCAGCAGGCGCTCGGCGTCATGCTGTTGACCGGCAGCGCCGGGAACAGCGATCCGGTGGAAGCCTTCAAGTGGCTGTTCCTCGCCGAGCGCGGCGGTCACCCGGAAGCACGCGCCGTCCGGGAGAAGGCGGGAGACAAGGTATCGGACCGCGACCGCAAACGCGGCGAGGCGCTGGCCCAGACGTTCAAGCCGACCTCCGAGCTTCCGCTCGACGAAGCCCTGCCGCGTCTCGTGCCGGTCCGGCGCTGACGTGCCCGCTGGTGAACGGCCGATCGAAACGCCGGCCATCGCGCGCCAGACGCGTCCTGACATCACGCTCGCGGTCTGCCGCGGTGCCTGCCGCCTGATGCGCCAGTCCGGCCGCGCCGTGTTGCGCGAACTGCCGCTGCCCGACGGACGCCGCGCCGACATCATGGCGATCGCCGGCAGCGGCGAACTCACCATCGTCGAAGTGAAATCCTCGATCGAGGACTGGCGCGTGGACCAGAAGTGGCCGGACTATCTCGCCTGGTGCGACCAGCTCTATTTCGCGGTGCCGGTCGACTTCCCGCAATCGCTGATCCCCGAGGCGGTCGGCCTGATCGTCGCCGACGCCTATGGCGGCGAGATCCTGCGCCATCCCGCGCGCCACCCGGTGACCGCGGCGCGGCGCAAGGCGCTCCTGATCGACTGCGCCCGCCTCGCGTCGGAGCGGCTGGCGCGCCTCGAGGATCCGGAGTTCGTCGACTTCGCCTGACGTTCAGCCCGGCAGCGGGCGTGACGGCACGGACGCGGGAGCCCCCGGCGTCTGGCCGCGGCTGGCCTCAGCCATGCGGATGCGCGCATAGGCCATCACGTCGGTCGGCGGCCCGACCCTTTCGATCCGACCGTCCATCACCAGCGCCACGCGATCGGCGATGGCGAGCGGCGCGAGACGGTGGGTGATCATGATGACGGTGCGGCCGCGCGTGTTGGCCTTGAGCTGACGCAGGAGCTGCTCTTCGGTGGCGGGATCGAGCGCGCTGGTCGCCTCGTCGAGGATCAGGATTCGCGGGTTGCGGATCAGCGCGCGCGCGATGCAGAGAAGCTGGCGCTGTCCGGTCGAGAGACCCTGCCCGCGTTCGCCCAGCACGGTGTTGTAGCCCTTCGGCAGGCGCTGGATGAAATCGTGCGCCCCGACGAAACGCGCGACGGCCACGACGCGGCCGGGATCCTTGTCGGCGACGCCCATCGCGATGTTGTCGCGCACCGTTCCGGTGAAGAGCTGCAGGTCCTGGGGCACCGCGCCGATCTGCGCGCGCAATTGCGCCGGGGAGATATGGGCGATGTCGGTACCGTCGACCAGCACACGGCCGTCGCTCGGGCTGACGAGGCCCTGGACGAGATTGGCGATGGTGGTCTTGCCCGACCCCGACGGTCCCACGAGACCGATGATCTCTCCTGCCGAGATCGCGAGATCGGTCTCGCGCAGGATGGGTTGCCCTCGATCGTGAGCGCGGTAGGAGACGCGCTCCAGCGCGATGTCGCCCACCAACGCCGGCATCGGCGCGAACTCGCCAGGAGGTGTCTCGGGCGCCTCGCGCATCAGCTCGTCGATGCGCTTGAAGGCGGCACCCACCGCCTGGAGCTGGTGCCAGGCGCCGGCAAGCTGGCGCATCGGCTGCAACGCGCGGACCGCCAGCATGTTGGCGGCGATCAGCGCGCCGATCGTGAGGCGATGATCGGCGATCTCACCGACGCCGATCGCGACGATCACCAGCGACGCCACGAGCTGCAGCGTGCCCGATGCGCTGGCCGCGATGTTGGCGAGGTTGCCGGCGCGCTGGCTGGTGCGGGCCGACTGCTCGACCCGCGACAGCCAACGCTTCTCGACTTCCGCTTCGAGCCCCAGCGCCTTGATGGTGGCGGCGTTCGCGACGGTCTCGGTGAGCGTCGAGCTCTTGGCCGCGAGCGCCTGGAACGTCTCGTCGGCGAGCCGCCGCTGGGCCCGATGACCGGCGAGCGAGACCGCGACCAGCACGGGGATGGCCAGCGCCGCGACGAGACCGAGGGTCGCGCTGATGGCAAAGGTGGCGATCAGGAAGATCGCGACGAACAGCAGATCGATCGCCAGCACCGGCATCTGGCCGGTGAAAAAGCCGCGCAGGATGTCGAGCTGGCGCAGGCGCTCGGCGATGACGCCCGACGGCGTGCGCTCGAAATGACGGTAGGGCAGCGCCATCAGGTGATGGAGCACCTCGGCACTCATCAAGACATCGAGCCGCGCGCCGGTCCTCGTCGACAGCCAGCCACGCGCGACGCGCAAGCCGAAGTCGGCGGTGTACGCGACGAGCATGCCGGCACAGAGCACCGCCATCGCCGGCCAGATGCCTTCGGGTGGCCGGCTGGCGATCACCGCGTTGACCACCAGCATCATGAAGAGCGGCGTGAGAAGGCCGAGCACGTTGATGAAGAACGATGCGGCCGCGAGCTTGAGGACGACCGGCCGTACACGCGCCCAGAGCGGCGCGTACCACTGCTCGGACGGACGCGGTCCCAGCGGCTGGCGCAGCAACAGGGCACGCCGCCCGAGGGCGCGCACCTCCTGCGCCGTCGCTTGCCAGACGCGCCCTTCGACCACATCGAGCACGGTCCAGCCGTTGGCGCGGCCCGAGACCACGACATGGACCGTTCCGGCGGCTCCGACGACGGCAAAGGGAAGCGACAGTTCGTCGAACGGACGGGCGACAAGATCGACCGCCTCGCCGTCGAGGCCGAGCCGCGTCGCCGCGGTCAGGTAGGAAGCCTCGTCGAGACCGGTCGGGGGAACCGCCACGAAGCGGCGGATGTCGGCCTCGCTGACCGGGCGGCCGACCTGCTGGGCGACGTAGAGCAACGCCCTCATGAGCGAATCGACGCGCACATGGCCCGCCTCATCCCATCCGGGCTGCTGGAAGCCGCCGTTCTCGAGAGGAGCCATTCGCCAAGGGTACCAGAAACACCCTTGGATTCAATTATGTAGCGGCGTTCCCTAAAGCAAAGGGCGCACGCCTTGCGGCGTGCGCCCTCGCTTTCATGAAGATCGAAGACCTAGCGGGCGCCGAAGGCGCGCTTCAGCTCGGCCACGAGGTCGGTGCGCTCCCAGGAGAAGCCGCCGTCCTTCTCGGGCTTGCGGCCGAAGTGGCCGTAAGCCGCCGTGCGCTGGTAGATCGGCTTGTTCAGCTGCAGCGAACGGCGAATATTGGTCGGGCGCAGCGGGAAGAGATCCGACAGGACCTTCTCGAGCTTGCGCTCGTCGACCTTGCCGGTGCCTTCGGTGTTCACATAGAGCGACATCGGATCGGCGACGCCGATCGCGTAGGCGACCTGGATCAGGCAGCGGTCGGCGAGACCGGCAGCCACGACGTTCTTGGCGAGGTAGCGCGCGGCATAGGCGGCCGAGCGGTCGACCTTGGTCGGGTCCTTGCCGGAGAAAGCACCGCCGCCGTGCGGCGCGAAGCCGCCGTAGGTGTCGACGATGATCTTGCGGCCGGTGAGGCCGCAATCGCCATCGGGACCGCCGACGACGAAATTGCCGGTCGGGTTGACGAAGAAGTCGGCGGCCTTCTTGGGCATCCAGCCCTTCGGCAGCGACTTCTCGACGTGACCCGAGATCATCTCGCGGATCATGCCCGAATTGTACTTCTTGCCCTTCTTGTTGGCTTCGCGGTGCTGGGTCGAAACGACGACCTTGGTGGCGCCGACGGCCTTGCCGTCGACATAGCGCACCGTGACCTGGCTCTTGGCATCGGGCTGCAGGTCGCCCAGTTCGCCCGAGCGGCGGGCCTTGCTCAGCACTTCGAGGATCTTGTGTGAGAAGAAGATCGGAGCGGGCATGAACGAGCCCTTCTCATATTCCTCGCTGTCGCGGCAGGCGAAGCCGAACATCAGGCCCTGGTCGCCCGCGCCTTCCTGCTCGCCGAGATTGCCGCCCTTCTTCTTGGCATCGACACCCATCGCGATGTCGGGCGACTGACCGTGCAGCAGCACCTCCACGTCGGCGCCATGGAACGAGAAGCCGTCCTGGTCGTAGCCGATGTCGCGCACGACGTTACGGGCGATCTCGCCGATCGCCTCGCGGTTCACGACCGTCTGCTTGCCGTACTTCTTCATGAACGGCTCGGAGGCGCGGCCCTCGCCGGCGACGACGATCTTGTTGGTCGTGACCAGCGTCTCGCAGCCGAGGCGGGTGTTGGCGTGGCTGTCGTCGGCGTGGCCGAGCTTCACGTCGTTGGCGATGAACGCGTCCAGGATCGCATCGGAAATCTGGTCCGCGACCTTGTCCGGATGGCCTTCCGAGACCGACTCGCTGGTGAAGATGTAGTCCTTGAGCGCCAAAGATCCCTCCCAAAGTTCGCATGGACTCCGGGCAGGGCGGTGCTTCCGCCAACGGCCGGCTTAGCCTTTGTTTTCGCGGTGGCAAGTCGTCCAAATCCGTCCGCGGCGGCCCCGCCCATCGGAGCCGCGGTTCGTTAAAAACGCCAAAAGCCGGTGGAAATCAAGAGGATCGCTGGGCGATTTCTGCGGCCTTCAGGCCCGGGGCTGACGCCCCTTCCGCGCACCGACCGTCTCGGCGTGGCTGGCCGCACCCACGGCCTTCACCATCTCGAAGATCCGCTTGCGCACGCGGCTCTCGCCGATCTTGTAGTAGGCGCGCACGAGTTCGAGGGTTTCGCGCTTGATGAGCGGATCCTTCTCCTGCTCGAAAGGCGTACCGGCTTCGCCGAAACCGCCCTTCTTGCCGCGGCCCGACATCGGCCGGCCGGCCAGCGCGTTCGCGGGCATCTCGTCAAAGAAATAGGAAACCGGAACGTCGAGGACCTTCGCGAACTCGAAAAGGCGGCTCGAGCCGATACGGTTGGAGCCGCGCTCGTACTTCTGGATTTGTTGGAAAGTGAGACCGACCGCCGTCCCGAGCTTCTCCTGGCTCATGCCGAGAAGCGTGCGCCGCTGGCGCATCCGCGCTCCGACGTGAACATCTACGGGATGCGACTTGGCCATCAGGTCCCTACTCCTTCAGAACGCTCGAACACGAGACAGACGCCGGTACGGCTCAATCGTGGCCGAATGGCGTGCAGTGAATGCCGACAAATCCACATGTGCAAAAATGCATATCTACACGCGCAGAGTGCATATTACTTATGCTGCCCCTAATTTGAATGCAAGCCGAACCTGATCGTTAACGGCTTGAAATTCCTGATATTTCACTCGGAGTGAAGCGCACGACGAACGCAAGAACGGCGCCGGCCAGAAGCAGGAGCGCCAGAAGCATCGCGTCCCCCCACCGACCATAAGGCGTGGGCTCCCGGGCGGCCGGGATGCGATGATCGATGATCCCTTCCTGCTGCATGTCGAGGGCCGCCAGCACCCGGCCATAGGCATCGATCACAGCGGATACGCCGGTGTTGGCGGCCCGGATCATCGGCAGGCCCTCCTCGACGGCGCGCAGGCGCGCGCTGGCGAGATGCTGGTAGGGGCCGCTCGACAGGCCGAACCACGCATCGTTGGTCACGTTCAGCAGCCAGCGCGGCCGCGCGCCGGGACCGGTGACGGCGGCCGGGAAGATCACCTCGTAGCAGATGATCGGCGAGAAGGACGGCAGGCGCGGCAGGTCGAGCGTCACCCTCGACAGCCCCTCCTCGAACGAGCCGCGCCCGATGAAGCCCGAGACCGGCGCGAGCTGTTTGTGGAACGGGATGTATTCGCCGAGGGGGACCAGGTGAACCTTGTCGTAGCTGGCGACGATCGTGCCGGCCTTGTCGATGACCAGCAGCGAATTCCAGACCCCGTCGTTGCGGTTGCCGGTGCCGCGCGCGGCGCCCGTGAGCAGGTAGCCGCCGGGCGGCACGGCTTTCGCCATCACCTCCAGCGACGGCGATCCCGGCTCGACGATGAAGGGCGGCGCCGTCTCCGGCCAGATCACGGCCGCCAGCCCGTCGAAGCCGTCGCGGCGGCTCATCTCAACGAGCTTGTTCAACTGGCGCGCCCGGTTCTCGGGCCGCCATTTCTCGGCCTGCGGCGTGTTCGGCTGGACGATGCGCACCAGCGGCCCGTCGCCCGTGTCGGCCGGGGCCATCAGCGACTGGCCCGCAAAGCCCGCGCCGCCCACGACGACCAGCGCGAGCAGGGAGGCTCGCCAGCCCGCCGCCGGCGCGGCCAGGATCATGAACGTCAGGAGGCCAAGCCCATAGACTCCGAACAGTGCCGCGCCCTGCAGCAGGGGGACCGCAAAGGCCCAGACATGCGCCAGGGGATTCCACGCATAGCCGGTGAAGACGTGGCCGCGCAGCCACTCGGCCACCGTCCAGGTGACGGCGAGCAGAAGCAGGCGGGCATATCGTCCGCCCAGCGCCGGCCAGCGCAGCGCGGCCCACTTGGCAGCGCCAGCGGCCATGCCGGGAAAGAAGCCGAGGAGCGCCGCCAACCCGATGACGATCGGGGGCCCCAGCGGACCGTAATCGGCCGGCGGGACGAAGAAGGCTTCCACGATCCAGTAGGAGCCGACGGCGAAATGGCCGGTTCCCCAGGCCCATCCGCGCAGCAGGGCGCTCTTCGGCCCGGCCGCGGTGTCCCACAGCCAGACGAAGACCACCGCGCCGACGATGGCGAGCGGCAGCCAGTAGAGCGGCGGCATGGCCAGCGCGGCGAGCGCACCGGCCAGGAAGGCGACGCCGGCGGCGCGCCAGCCTTTGAGGGTCATCGTGTCATGCGACGGTTGGGCGGCGGTCAGGCGGTGGGCGCCGTCGTCGGCGGCCGCACGCGCAGGCGGCGGATGCGCCTGGGATCGACATCGAGAATCTCAAACTCCACACCCGAAGGATGACGAACCACCTCGCCGCGTTCGGGGATACGGCCGAGCAGCGAGAAGATCAATCCGCCCACCGTGTCGATTTCGCGTCGTTCGTCTTCCGACAGGACCTTGCCGATCTCCTCCTCGAGAAGTTCGATCGGGGTGCGGCCGTTGACGTCGATCGTGCCATCGACGCGGCGCGCCACCGTCGGCGTCTGCGCGACGTCGTGCTCGTCCTCGATCTCGCCGACGATCTCCTCGACGAGATCCTCGATGGTGAGAAGCCCGTCGGTGCCGCCGAATTCGTCGACGACCAGCGCCATGTGCGTGCGCGAGCGGCGCATGTCGAGCAGCATGTCGAGCACCGGCAGGGTCGGCGCCACGAACACCACGCGCCGCAGGATGTCGCGCAGATTGAACTTCTTGGAGGTGCCCCAGTAGGCCAGCACGTCCTTGATGTGGATCATGCCGATCACGTCGTCGAGCGACTCGCGATAGATCGGATAGCGCGAATGCGCCTCGGCCTGGATCAGCCGCACGACCTCGTCGAGCGGCGTGTCGGCGGCGATGCCCACGATGTCGACCCGCGGCACCATCACGTCGGCCACGGTCTTGTCGCGCAGCTTCAGGATGTTGGACAGCAGGACCCGCTGGTCCTCGCTGATCGGGGTGTCGCTCTCGGGCGTCTCCTCGATCAACTCCTCGATCGCTTCGCGGACCGCCTCGTTCTTTTCCCGGCGGCGCAGACGCCGCAGGATGGCGCGCAGGAGGCCGCCGCTCGAAGGAACATCGGGCGCCGGTGCTGTCGCCGGCGTGGCGAGGAGCTCAGTCGACGAAGCCGGGCCGATGCCCGGCTTGGTACTGTGCGCTGTGGAATCAGGCATGGTCGTTAAGATAGGCTATCGGCCCCGCGTTGCAATCATGGGAAGTTCTTGATGCGTTCCTGCAAGCTTCCTTCCGGCGCCGAGATGCCGGTGCTGGGCCTCGGCACCTGGCGCATGGGCGAAAGCGCCCGACGGCGGCCGGAGGAGCTGGATGCCCTGAAATACGGGCTCGATCTCGGCTACCCGATGATCGACACCGCCGAGATGTATGGCGAGGGCAGCGCCGAGGAAATCGTCGGCGACGCGCTGCACGGTCGCAGCACGCGGCCCTACATCGTGAGCAAGGTCTATCCACACAATGCCTCGCGCGCCGGCACGATCGCGGCCTGCGAGCGCAGCCTGAAGCGCATGCGGCTAGAGCGCATCGACCTCTATCTGCTGCACTGGCGCGGCGGCTCGCGCCTCGAGGAAACGTTCGAGGCGTTTCACAAGCTGAAAAGCGCCGGGAAGATCGGCGACTTCGGCGTCAGCAATTTCGATCTCGACGACATGCAGGATGCCGCCAACCTGGACAAAGGACTGAACGGCACCAACCAGGTCCTTTACTGCCTGTCGCGCCGCGGCCCGGAATTCGACCTGCTGCCGTGGATGCGCAAGCACTCGATTCCGCTGATGGCCTACTCGCCGCTCGACCAGGGCGGCCTGCTGCGCAGGGCGCCGCTGACGAAGCTCGCCGACGAGGTCGGCTGCACCCCCGCGCAACTGGCGCTGGCCTGGCTGTTCGCCCAGCCGGGAGTCGTCACGATCCCGAAGTCATCCAACCGCGAGCGCGTGAAGGAAAACTTCGCCGCGCTTCAGGTCGAGCTGCCGCCGGACATCCTGCGCGAACTCGACCGCGCCTTCCCGCCGCCCAAGGCCAAGCAGCCGCTGGAGATGCTGTAGGGTCGTTTCACCGAGAAAGAATTTCTTCCTTCGTCAACGACCTCACCCTGAGGAGCGGCCACAGGCCCGCACCACGTCCATTGCCCATCCTGCGAGACGGTCGCTGCGCGACCTCCTCAGGATGAGCTGGTGCGAGCCAGCCGAGCCGAGAAGAGTTCTCTAACGCTCCAGATACGGATCGGCGATCCCGAGCCTGGCCAGCACCCGGCGCTCGAGCGCTTCCATGCGCTCGGCGTCGTCCTCGCCGGTCTCGTGGTCGTAGCCCAGAAGATGAAGCGTGCCGTGCACGACCAGGTGCGTGAAATGGTCGGCCGGCGATTTCTTCTGCTCGCGCGCCTCGCGCCAGACGGTCTGGCGCGCCAGCACCATGTCGCCCAGGAAATCACGCTCGCCCGAGGGATAGGACAGGACGTTGGTCGGCTTGTCCTTCTTGCGGTCGCGCGCGTTGAGCACACGCACGCCCTTGTCGTCGTCGAGCGCGACGTTGAGCGAGCGCACGCCGCGGCGGCGCGTGCCGGCGAAGGCCGCGCGCGCGGCGCGGCGCGCAAGCTTTTCCGCGTCGGGCAGCGCCTTCAGCCATGCCTCGTCCAGCACGATCACCGTGCAGCGAAGGGACGGGCTAGGCTTTGGCTTTCTTGTCGCGGGCGTCATAGGCATCGACGATGCGCGTCACGAGATCGTGGCGCACGACATCCTGGGAGGTGAGACGCACGAATCGCACTCCCTCGACGTTCGCCAATGTCTCGACGGCGTCGTTAAGGCCCGACTTCTGGTTGTTCGGCAGGTCGGTCTGGCTGGGATCGCCGGTGATGACCATGCGCGAGCCTTCGCCGAGGCGGGTGAGGAACATGCGCATCTGCATCGGCGTCGTGTTCTGCGCCTCGTCGAGGATGACGTAGCAGTGCGCCAGGGTGCGGCCGCGCATGAAGGCCAGCGGCGCGATCTCGATCTCGCCCGACTCCATGCGGTGCGCGATCTGCTCGGCCGGGATCATGTCATGCAGCGCGTCGTAGAGCGGCCGCAGATAGGGATCGATCTTTTCCTTCATGTCGCCGGGCAAGAAGCCCAGCCGCTCGCCCGCCTCGACGGCGGGACGCGAGAGCACGATGCGCTCGACCTTGCCGGCGAGCAGCAGCGACACGCCCATGGCGACGGCGAGATAGGTCTTGCCGCTGCCGGCGGGCCCCAGCGCAAACACCATGTCGCGTTCGCGCAGCGCCGCGAGATAGCCGCGCTGGCCCGGCGTGCGCGCCTGGATGGTGCGCTTGCGCGTGCGGATGCTCTCGGCGTCGCCGCCTTCGGGGCCGCTGCGGGCAAAGCGTACCGCGGCATCGATGTCGGCACTCTCGATCGACAGGCCGCGCTTCAGCCGTTCGTAGAGGCTCGCAATGGCCTTCTGCGCCACGGCGGCATCGTCGGGCGTGCCGGACACGGCGAGCTGGTTGCCGCGTGCGCTCAGCTGGGCGTTGGTAAGCTGCTCGATGCGAACGAGGTTGCGATCGTGGTTGCCGTAGAGCACGGCCACCAGCGCATTGTTGTCGAACGTCATGCGCCGGACATCGGCAGCGCGCGTGCCGGCGGCCTGGTCGCTCACGCAGCCACCTCGTAGTCGCCGGTGACGATCTCGCCCAGCAGGCTGTTGGCGTAGCCTTCGATCAGCCGCACGTCGACGATGCGGCCGAACAGGCGCGGGTCGCCCTGCGCATAGACCGACTGCAGCCACGGCGTCTTGCCCATGATCTGCCCCGCCTTGCGGCCGGGCTCGGCGAACAGCACCGGCACGGTGGTGCCTGCCTTCGATTCGTTGAACGCGCGCGCCTGCTGTCCCAGCAGCGCCTGCAGCGCGGCGAGGCGCGCGACCTTCACGTTCTCGGGCACCTGGTCGGTCAAGCCCGCCCCGGGCGTGCCCGGGCGGCGGCTGTAGCGGAAGGCATAGGCGGACGCGAAACCCACCTGCTGGATGAGCCGCATCGTGTCGTCGAAGTCGGCATCGCTTTCCCCAGGAAAGCCAACGATGAAGTCCGACGACAACGCGAGGTCGGCGCGCGCGTTGCGCAGCCGGTCGACGATGCGCAGATAGAGGTCGCGGTCGTGGCCGCGATTCATCGCGTCGAGGATGCGGTTCGAGCCCGACTGCACCGGCAGGTGCAGGTAAGGCATGAGCTGCGGCACGTCGCCGTGCGCGGCGATCAGGTCGTCGTCCATGTCGCGCGGATGGGAGGTGGTGTAACGCAGCCGCGCGAGACCCGGGATCTCGCCGATGGCTCGCACCAGCCGCGCCAGCGACCAGATCGACCCGTCCGGTCCCTCGCCGTGATAGGCGTTGACGTTCTGACCCAGCACCGTGAGTTCGAGCGCGCCGGCGGCCACGAGCTGCCGCGCCTCGGCGAGCACCGCCGCTACCGGCCGCGAGTACTCCATGCCGCGCGTGTAGGGTACGACGCAGAAAGTGCAGAACTTGTCGCAGCCTTCCTGGATCGACAGGAACGCCGAGCCGGCGCGGATGCCCTGCGGCGACGGCAGGTGATCGAACTTGCTCTCGGGCGGAAACTCGGTGTCGAGCACACCGGCGCCCGGCACACGCTTGCCCGTGCCTGCCGCGGCCGACTTGCGCGCGACCTGGGCCAGCAGCTCGGGGAACCGATGATAGGCCTGCGGACCCACCACTATGTCGACGGCGGGCTGGCGGCGCAGGATTTCCTCGCCCTCGGCCTGGGCGACGCAGCCCGCGACGGCGATCGTATAGTCGCGGCCCTCGGCGCGGCGCTCGGTCTTCAGGTCGCGCAGCCGCCCCAGCTCGGAATAGACCTTCTCCGAGGCATGCTCGCGGATATGACAGGTGTTCAGCACGACCAGATCGGCCTGGTCGGGCGCTTCGGCCAGCGCATAGCCCAGCGGCCGCAGGACGTCGGCCATGCGGTCGGAGTCGTAGACATTCATCTGACAGCCGTAGGTGCGGATGAACACGCGCTTGGGCTGCCCGTCGGTGCGGACGTCCTTCATCGGTCTCCGGTGCTGGAACGCGCGGTTTCTATCACCGCCGCCGATCAGGGTCGAGGGCCGGCGGACGCCGGCTCGGCGAGCGGCGGCAGCAGCTCGGGGCGGCCCGAATTCGCCGCCTGCACGCCGGAGGAGACCTGCCGGTAGCAGTAATCCGCGAGCTTCTTGCGGTCGCCCAACTGGTCGATGTCGATCGGCGGGAAGAAGGTGACGACCGCCTCGGTCTCGCCGAGGCAGACCATTTGCCAGAGGTGAGGTACCAGATCGAGGTCGCCGAACCAGGCGAAGAGCGGCCGCCAGTAGCGGCCGAGCGGAATGCCGTCGAGCCGCGTGTAGGAGATCGCGACCGGCTGCACCACGATGGGCCGATCGTCCCGCCTCAGTTGCGCCACCGCGAACAGGGCGCTGCGGAAGGGCAGCACGCGGGTCCCGTCGCTGCTTGTCCCTTCGGGAAACAGCATGAGATTGTCGCCCGTGTTCAGCCGCTGCAGCATCTCGTCGCGGCTATTGCTGGCCTTGCTCGACCGCCGTTCGACGAAGATCGTGCGCTGCGCCTTGGCCAGCGTGCTGAAGAACGGCCAGGTCGCGACCTCGGCCTTGGCGACGAAGCTGCCGGGGATCAGCCCGCCCAGCACCTCGATGTCCAGATACGAGACATGATTGCAGACATAGAGCGTCGGCGTGACGGTCGAGCGCCTGCCGTTCACCTTCACCTTGATGCCGAGAATCGTGCAGACCGTGCGGTGATAGAACACCGGCATCCAGCGAACGACAGGCGTAATGCGGAAGGCGAGCGCCAGCAGATGGAACGGCAGCAGGACCAGCGTAAGGAGCAGGTAGCTCAGCAGCCGAAAAGCGCCCCTCAGGGGGGAGCCGATCCAGGTTGCGGCGAAAGGAGCGTCCGCGGCGCTACTCACGCATCCCGCGTTCGTAGTGCCGGATGTATTTCTCGGTCACCAGTTCGGTCTTCACGATGATGAAGACGTCGGTGCTGTTGAACTCGTGGTCGATCACGGCGCCGTCGCCGACGAAGCCGCCCAGCCGCAGGTATCCCTTGATCAGCGGCGGGACGCGCGCCATCGCCTTGCGCGGGTCGTAGCTGCCGGGCTCGAGCATATCCATCTTCACGTAGCGGCTCGGCAGCGCGCGCACGCGAATGTCCGGCGGCGCGAGATGATGATGATAGAGGTAGGACAGCGCCTGGGCGTGCTGCTCCGGTTCGATGCCCGGCAGGCTGGCGCAGCCGAACATGACCTGGATGTTGTAGTGGTAGGCGTAGAGCGCGATGCCGCGCCACAGCATCTGCATGGTCGCGGTGTTGCGCGCGTCCCGGGCAATGCACGAGCGGCCGAGTTCCAGGACCTCGCCCGGATAGTCGATCATCTTCTGGATGTCGTATTCGGCCGAGGAATAGAAGCGGCCCATCTTCAGCGCCGCCGAGCGGCGGATCAGCCGATAGGTGCCGACGATGCCTTCCGGCCCCTCGCCGCGGCGGCGATCGAGCACGAGCAGATGGTCGCAGACCTCGTCGAACGGATCGAAGTCGCGGCCGAGCGCCTTCATCTCCGGCGAGGCATGCGCCGCCATTTCTTCATAGAAGACGCGAAAACGAAGGGCCTGCGCCGCTTCGATTTCGGCAGTGGTCTGCGCCAGGCGAACTTCGAAATCGCCAGCGACGACCTTCACGATCTCCGCATTGGAGACCGGCGGTCCGAGAAGCTCGGCTTCGCTGTCAACGCGGTCGATGCGCATGAACAATCCGCAAGGGGGCCGCCCCGATCATGGGCCCATTATCGGGGTGGCGCTGGTCCAGTCCACTTATTTTTGGCGGTCGGATTTCCCGTCCAGGGGAACGCCATAGAGTTCGAGGCGATGGCCGACCAGCCGGTAGCCAGCCTTTTCGGCGATCTTCCGCTGCAGCTCCTCGATCTCGTCGTTGTGGAATTCCACAACCTTGCCGCTCTGGATGTCGATCAGATGATCGTGGTGCTCGTCCGGCGTTTCCTCGTAGCGCGCACGTCCGTCGCCGAAGTCGTGCTTCGCAAGGATGCCCGCTTCCTCGAACAGACGCACCGTCCGGTACACCGTCGCGATGGAGATGTTCGGATCGATCGCCGTCGCACGACGATGCACGGCCTCGACGTCGGGATGGTCGGACGCTTCCGACAGGACGCGCGCAATCACGCGTCGCTGGTCGGTCATCTTGAGGCCGCGCTCTGCGCATAGGATTTCGAGTTTGGATTTCCGGTCTGGCATGTCTGCCTACCCTACACTGGCAGGCGTTCGGGGTATAGTTGGACATGTCCATACAGGCCGACCATGACATCGACATTACCGGCGAGGTCTGTCCGATGACCTTCGTCCGGACCAAGCTCAGGCTCGAACGCATGCAGCCCGGGGAAACGCTTGCCGTGCGGCTGCGTGGCGATGAGCCGTTGCGCAACGTGCCCCGCGCGGCACGCGACGAAGGCCACGCCATCCTGTCCATCGAGCCCGATGGCGATGCCCAAATCGTGATCATCCGGCGCGCCTGATCAGGTGAGATTGAGACGCATGATGAAGGCGTCGGCGGCCGCCCGCCCGGCCCGCGGATAATAGCCGGCGCGTTTGCCCACGACGACGAACCCGAGTGAATCGTAGAGCGCCCGGGCGCCCGGATTATCCGCACCGACTTCAAGGAAAAGCATCTTCGCGCCGCCGGCACGGGACTGCCCTATCACGGCATCGAGGAGCCGGCGGCCAGCGCCGCGACGGCGATGTCCGGGGTCGACGGCGACGGTCAGCAACTCGGCCTCGTCGGCCACGACACGCGAGAGGGCCATGCCGATGTCGGATGTAGTTTCAGTCAGCAGGAAGCCGTTGCTTCCCGGCGACGCCAGCAGGCCCGCAAGATCCTGCCGGGTCCAGGCGTGCTCCCCCATCGGCTCGAAGGCTTCGCGATGGAGGCGCGCCGCGCGGTCGAGATCCAGCGCCCCCAGTCGGGCAAGCGTGAAGCTGGCATCCATCACTCGACCGTTCGGCGGGCGCCGTCCGGCAGGGTGATGTTCACGCCCCGTATATAAAGAGGCCGCGGCAGGCCTTCGTCGCGATTGCGGTCACGCCATGTCGCTGCGCCAACGCTTTCGGCAAGGCGGCCGAGGACGGCCGGATCCGGCGGGCCGTCCTGGGCAACCGCATCGAGACCGGCAGCCAGCAGCGACCGGACGAGCGGGTCCACATCCTTGCCGACGATCAGGCACGCGCGACCGGCAAGCCGCGCCGCGACATCCTCCGCGGTCGCCGCGAACGGCGTCGCCTCCTCGCCGATCGTGCAGAACCAGTCGCCGAGCTTGGTGTCGACCGCAGCGACCACCAGCCGGTCGGTGGCGGGCGCCTGCGCGCGCAACACCGTCGTGGTGGAGATCCCTGCCAGGGGAATGCCCAGACCGACCGCGAGGCCGCGCGCCGCCGACAATCCGACGCGCACTCCCGTGAAGCTTCCAGGCCCCGTCGTAACGGCGATCAGCTTGAGTTCGCGTCGGGCGACGCCGGCCTGGTCGAGCGCGGCGGCGATAGCCGGCAGGAGCCGTGCCGCCTGTTCGCGGCCTTCTTCCACGAGGGTCACGAGGGAAACGCCGTCACGAACGATCGCGACGCCCTGTCCGCTCACCGCGCAATCGAAGGCGAGGACAGTGCTCACTGGCAACCGCCGCGCGGGGTACTGGCGCCGGTGGAGGCGGCTGGGCATTGTTGCGTCATGAAGCTCGACATTGTTCCGATCGCTCCGCCCGACTTCGACGTCGATGTGACGCTGGCTTATGCGACGGACGCAAATCTAACGGGACGACCGGTGTACCGAAACGCCGAATGCTGGCTGCACCGGGAGGCCGCCGAAAAGCTCGCCGCGGCGATCGACCTCGCCCGGCCGCTGGGATATCGGCTGCGCATCTTCGACGCCCTGCGACCGGTCGAGGCGCAGTGGGCGCTCTGGAACGTCAATCCCGATCCGGAATTCATCGCCGACCCCCGCCGCGGGTCGCCCCATTCGCGCGGTGTGGCGGTCGATCTCAGCCTGCTCGACGAGCAAGGCCGGGAGCTCGACATGGGTACGGGGTTCGATGCCTTCACGCCGTTGTCCCATCACGGGCGGACCGACATCTCTGCGGAGGCGCAGCGCAACCGACTGCTGCTCATGGGGCTGATGACGTCCGCCGGCTGGGACTTCTACCGCAACGAATGGTGGCACTATCAGCTGTTCGATGCCCGGCGATATCCACTCGTCTCGGACGCCGACCTGCCACGCCCGATGATGTGACGGCGCCCCGTCAGAAGCCGGAGAGCCGCGCCTTGTCGAAATCGCGCAGATCGTTCTCGCGCATGATCTGGCGCACGAACTGCACATATCCCTGTCCACGCTCGGAATAGCGAAGAAGCGAACCGATCAGCCGGAAACCGTCCGGATTCTCGCCGCGCTCGCGCATCGCGGCCCGCTCGCTGCGGAAGCCGGCATAGGCGGGATGGGTGTTGAGGTTCGTGACATAGGCCTCGGTCGATTCGCCGACGTCGGCAAAAGGCTGCGGCATGCCGGCACCCGGCTTCCAAGGGACGGAGACGCTGTGCCGCCCGACCGCCTGGATCTGGCCGTACAGGGCGTTGCCGGTGCGGGCCGCGAAGGACGTTCCCCAACCGGACTCGACGCCCCCCTGGGCGATCGCCATCGACGGCGGGACGATGTCGACGCGCCGGACGAGTTCATCGATCTTGTCGGCCGAGGTCTCGTAGCGGTCGGCGAGGTCGTCGAGCCAGATGCGCTCGATGGCCGTCAGCATCTGCGGCGTCGAATAGAGCTTGTCGCGCAAGTAGAGGAGCTGCTCGCGGTCGGCGAGGACGCGCTGGTTCACCTCGAGGATCACCGGCAGAAGCGCGGTGATGAACAGCATCTTGCGCTCGTTGCCGTCCTTGTTGCCGAGATCGGCCGGCACGCGGTCGACCTTGTAGGGCGGTACCGCCTCGCCCTGCCGGATGTCGGTCAGCGTGTAGGAAACATCGCGGAAGAAGCCGGCCAGTTCGTCGGCCGTGCGCGGGCTGATCGCGCGAACCTGGACCTGGCGGCGGACCGCATTGCCCGGGGCGGCGAAGCGGCCGTGGGCGCCCGAACCGTCGCGCGCCGAGCGATTGACCACGTCATCCGGCTCGCTCACCTCGTGCCGCACGAACATGAGGGTGGCGGGCTCGGCATCCAGTACCAGGAAAGGCGGCTGCTCGGCTTCGTGGGCATAGGCGCTGCCGACGCCAACGAAAGACAGGTAGGGCGCCACGTCCAGGGACGGCAGCGGCTTGTAGAAGGCGACACCGGTCGCCAGCACCGCCGCCCACGCGGCGGGAAAAGCATATTGGCGCCCGCGCTCGATCGCGGGCCGTAAGGTCAACTGCATGCCACACTCATCATCTGATTTGCTCGCACGAACGGCCGCTCGCGCGGCCCCGAGGGGGCCGCGAACGCCATCACAACGCGTACGCTTCGAGCTGAAGCGGCCTACTGGGCCGCCTGGACTTCAACCACTTCCGGCACGTAGTGCTTCAGAAGGTTCTCGATCCCCATCTTCAGCGTGGCCGTCGAACTCGGGCATCCCGAGCAGGACCCCTGCATGTGCAGGTAGACGATGCCATCGCGGAAGTCGTGAAATACGATATCGCCGCCGTCCTGGGCCACAGCCGGCCGGACGCGCGTGTCGAGCAATTCCTTGATCTGGGCAACGACCTCATCGTCGTCCGCCGCAGCGGCAGAGGCCGCTTCTCCGTCGACGATCACGGGATCGCCCGACGTGTAGTGCTCCATGATGCCGCCGAGGATCGAGGGCTTCATGATCTGCCAGTCCCGGTCGGCCGTCTTGGTGACGGTCACGAAGTCGGAACCGAAGAACACGCGCTCGACGCCTTCGATCGCGAACAGCCTCTTGGCAAGCGGCGACGGCGTGGCGGCCTCTTCGTTGGCGAAATCCGCCGTCCCCTTCTCCATGACCACGCGGCCGGGGAGAAACTTCAGGGTCGACGGATTGGGCGTCTGCTCGGTCTGGATAAACAAACCTACCTCCGGTTCGAACGCTTCGCGGGGAATCCCGCTCGGCATCGCTCAGGCTGGGGATCAGGACGTCTCCATCCCCACTCGATGACCTCGGACGTAGGAACCACGGTCAAGCCGATCAAGATGATTCTGGAGCGGCACTGTATAGATATTATGGAATATATTGATATTATTGTTTAATATCAGTCGATTGTGACATTTTCCAAGGAATGTAACCTTTGTCACCAGTTTCGACACAAAGAAGCTTTCGACGCGGATCGCCGCACTTGGAGGGCGAAACTTCCCGCATGCATCATGAGATAGCGTCGATCTCGGCATCCGTCAGGGCGCCCGGCACGATCGTGAGAGGGATGCGAAGCTGCGCACCCGCCTTGCCGGTGAACGCCGTCACAAGAGGCCCCGGCCCCTCCCCGCTCGACGCGCTGCCGAGGACCAGGACCGAGATCGATCGATCCTCGACGAGAAGCTTCGCGAGCTCGTCCCGGCTCTTGCCCTCGCGAATGTAGATCGAGGGCGGCTGGCCGGTCAGCGAGACCGCCACGTCGGCATGCCGGGCCACCACCTCCTCGGCCTGCTGCCGCGCTTCTTCGCGCATCAACTCCACGACGGAGCCCCATTGCTGTCCCTCGGGCGGATCCATCACATAGAGCATGGCGACGCGGCCGCCGGTCCGCTTGGCGCGCCGGCAGGCATAGCGCAGCGCATTGCGCATCTCGGGGCTTTCGTCGACCACGACGAGGAAGACACGTTCGTCGGACTTCGGCTGAACGCTCATGAACCGCTCCCCCTCTTCTAGAGACGCCGCATCACCGAGCCGCCGATCCAGCCGACCAGCAAGGCCATCAGGATGGCACCCAGCCCGTACAAGGCCCCGTCGTGGCTCGCCCAACCGGCGAGCTGGGCACTGAAGCCGACCTTGCCGACGGGCAGCGGGCGCGACACCGCCGCAACGATCTTGCCCTCGCGCAGGAGATAGACCCGGACCTCGTAGACGCCTTCCGGCAGCCGCGACGGAAACGGCAGGTCGACACGAAACAGACGGCCGGCCTGCACCGTGACCTGGCCGATGGCCGCAGGATAGAGGCCCTCGCGCCGCTTGACCTCCACGAGACCCGCGCGAAAGCGCGCAAGATCGGCGGTATCCCGCGGCGTCGCGGGCTTGACGCTGGCCAGCCGGTCCTCGAGCGACAGGATCTCGCCGCCGGCACCGCGGGCGAGCAGGCGCTGCAGGGGCTGGCTGGCGGCAATCGCATAATAGGCCGGCACGTCGTCGAACGACTGCCGTCCGGTATTGAGCCAGATGCCGAGGAACCGCTGCTTGCGCATGACCGTCTCGCGCGCGGCCGGTCCGGCCACGACGACCACGATCTCGCCGGGCGGATCGAACATGCCGAACATCAGGATGCTTTCACCCTGGAAGGCCGACGTGATCGACACGCGGGCCAGGGAGAGGTCGACGATCAGGTCGGGCGTCGTGGGTTCGTTGGGCACCGAGGGCGGCCCGATGGCGTCGGGCGACCCGCCGATGGTGGGCGCGGGAAGGCTGCCCGGTGGGGGCTCGATCCGGGGGCTCTGGGCCGAGGCGCCCGCCGCCCCCACGAACAGTACGAACGCTGCGCTCAGGACGGCCAGCGTACCCGCCATCCCTCTCACGGAAGCACCTCCCGGCTGCCGAGCGAATAGAGCGAACTCGGCGTGCGCAGCAATTCGGTCAGGAGCTCCGCCGCCACCGCCAGGATCAGGAGCGACATCAAGGCCCGCAGCGCCAGGCCCGGCAGCTTGGCGGCGATCCGCGCGCCGATCGGCGCGCCGACGACGCCGCCCAGGATCAGCAGCAGCGCCAGCACGACATCGACCGTGCCGTTGGTCGCGGCCTGCAGGAAGGTGACGTTGGCCGCCACGAACAGGATCTGGAAGTTCGACGTGCCGATCACCACCGCCGTCGGCATGCCGAGCAGGTAGATCATGGCCGGCACCAGCACGAAGCCGCCGCCGACGCCCAGGATCGCCGACAGAATGCCGATGACGAAACCCAGACCGAGCGGCAGCAGGGCGCTGATGTAGAGCTTCGACTTGTAGAAACGCAGCTTCAGCGGCAGCCGGTGCACGAGATAGTGGTTATGGAGCTTGCCACGCGGCCCGTCGGGATTGCGCCGCCGCCTGAAATAGCTGCGCAGGCTCTCGAACAGCATCAGCAGGCCGATCGTGGAAAGCATCACGACGTAGAGCACCGCGATGACGAAATCGATCTGGCCGATCCGCTTCAGGTACGTGAACAGCCAGACACCGCCCGAAGAGCCCAGCATGCCGCCCGCCAGCAGCACGAGTCCCATGCGCAGGTCGACGTTGCCGCGCCGCCACTGGACCTGCAGCGACGAGATCGAGTTGGCCACCACCTGGTTGGCCTGGCTGGCGACGGCGACGGCCGGCGGGATGCCGACGAAGATCAGAAGGGGTGTCGCCAGGAAGCCACCGCCGACGCCGAACATGCCCGACAGGAGTCCCGCCGCGGCGCCCAGGCCGAGCAGGACGAACACGTTCATCGAAAGCTCGGCAATGGGGAGATAGATCTCCACGCCGCGGCCTACTTCAGCAGGATGTTGGTGATCTCGCGCAGCTGCGTGCGGGCGCGCAGCAGGTAGAAGCCCTGCGCGAGCAGGTGGTTGGGAATGAGCAGCGCGTCAGGATAGCCATTCCAGACGACCCACGGGTCGAGCTGCGCGGCGATGCGGAAGGTCTCGACCGTACCGTTCCAGGCGGTGGTCAGCTCGCGGTCGCGGATGACGTTCTGGAAGTCGACGCCCAGGTCCCGCAGCAGCAGGTAGTAGACGTAGAGACGACCCTTGTTGAAATAGAAAATGTCGTCGCACCGGGCGTCGAACAGGTCGCCGGCCTTCTCGATGACGTGCTGGTCGATCGCCGCGGAGTCCGAGCCGAGATCGTTGGCGATGCGGTCGAGCAGCGCCTGGAGATTGTCGGCGCGGCGCTCGAACACGGCCTGCCCGGTGCCCAGCCGCTTGTTGTAGGCCATCAGCCTGTCGCGGCCGGCGCGATATTTCTGCGCCGAGGTGGTCGAGGGCAGGAGCGACACGCTGGGCTGCCACAGCCAGATGTTGGGCTGCTCGTTCAGGAAGCCGCGCGCCTGCTCGAGGTCGCGGTCGGTCTGGCTCGAGCCGCGCGTGCGGCCGAGCTGGTCCATCAGCTCGGTGCTGAACCGGCCCAGCGCCGACATGATGCCGCGCTGGTAGTTCGGCATGTTGTCGAGAAGGCCGGCGGGCGTGAAGAACGGCATCATCGGCGTCCAGGTGTGGACGTCGACCTCCCGCGTCACGAGATCGGCCGCCGTGGCCACGGCCTTGCTTTCGCCCGGTGCGACGCCACGGGCCGTGAACTGCGGATCGTCGTCGATATCCTCGGTCACCAGCGCGCCGACCGGATAGTAGAGGATCACCAGCAGCAGGGCGATGCGCCACGTCCACTTCCAGACCGTGCGACCGCCTGACGATGGGACGGACGTCGAACGGCGCGGGCGCCATGTCCGCACGCTGTCCCAGCGACGACGCCACCATGAAGGCGCAGCCGACGAAGACGCGCTGTAGTCCGGTTCGAATGTCATGGCACATCTTACCATTCGCCTCGTGACGAAACAGGGGCGACGCCTGCTAGAGTGCGGCAAATGTTTTGAATGGAGTGGGTGGAATGGCTCTCGATCCGGAATCCCAGCGGCTCATCGACCTGATGGCGGCCGCGAACCGTCCGGCCTGGAACACGCTGAGCCCGCAGGCGGCCCGCGACCTCTATCTCTCCCTGCGGCCCGGCGCCCAGGGTCCGCGCCCGGCGCATGTCACAGTGGTCGATCGGACCATCCCCGGCCCGGACGGCGAGCTGGCCGTGCGAATCTATCGCCCGACGTCGGCCGCCCCCGACGCCAGGCTGCCGGCACTCGTCTACGCGCATGGCGGCGGCTGGGTATTCGGCAATCTCGACAGCCACGACGTGCTCTGCGCCCAGCTCGCCATCGAAGCCGGCATCGCGGTCTTCCACATCGACTATCGCCTGGCGCCCGAGGCCCGCTTCCCCGGCGCGTTCGACGACGTCGTCGCCGGCCTGAAGTGGGTCGCCGCCAACGGCGAGTCGGTCGGCATCGATCCCACGCGCCTGGCGATCGGCGGCGACAGCGCCGGCGGCAACCTGGCCGCCGCTGTGTCGATCTGGGCACGCGACCAAGGCGGGCCGAAGCTGCTGATGCAGTTGCTCGCCTATCCCGTGACCGACGCGGTCGCCCGCACCGAGTCCTATCGCCGCTACGAGGACGGCTACGGGCTGAACGCCGTCACCATGGAATGGTTCTTCGACCACTACACGCCCGACAAGGCGAGCCGCGAGGACTGGCGCGTCTCGCCGCTGCGCGCGGCGTCGCTCGCCGGCCTGCCGCCGGCATTGGTCGTGACGGCCGGCTACGATCCGCTGCGCGACGAAGGCCGCGCCTATGCCTGGCGGTTGCACCAGGAAGGCACGCAGGCCGACCTGGTCGAGTTCGGCGGCATGCTGCACGGCTTCCTGAGCTCGCCGATGTTGCTGCACGGCGCACGACGCGGCACGACGCTCTGCGCGGCCGCCCTGCGCGAAGCCCTGGTCCTGCGCACCCAGTGAGCCGCAGCCCTTCTGGCAGCGCCGCGCCCGTGGGCATGGCGCTGCCGGGCCTGGTGATCGCCGTCTGCATGATCGGCGACACGCTGCTCTACGCGGTGCTGCCGCTCTACCATCAGGAGTTCGGTCTTTCGCTGGCGATGGTCGGCGTGCTGCTGTCGCTCAATCGCTGGATCCGGCTCGTCGCCAATTCCGGCGTCGCCCATTTCGGCGAGCGCATCGGCCCGCACGCCCTGATGATCGCGGCCGCGCTGGGCTCGGCCGTCTCGACGACCATCTATGGACTGGTCGAGAACCCCACCGCGCAGATCCTGGCGCGCATCCTGTGGGGCATCTCCTATGCCTCGCTCAATCTCGCGACGCTGGCCTATGCCGTCAGCGATCGCGCCAATGCCGGCAAACGGGTCGGCGCCATCCGCGCCGCCATCGGTCTCGTGCAGGCGCTGTCGCTGGTCGGTGGCGCCTGGATCGTCCTCGAACTGGGCGCGCGTCCGGTCTTCCTGATCTTCGGCGCGGTGACGCTGATCGCGCTGGGCGCGGCGATCGTCCTGCCGCGCCTGCCGCCGGAACCTGCGGCGAGGAAGGGCTTCAGGCTCCCCGTGCCACACCGGCTGGAGGTCTGGGGCTTCGTGATGGGCTTCTCGGGCGACGGCGTCTTCCTGCTGACGCTCGCCTTCCTGATGAAGGACTCGATCACGTCCGTGGCGCCGGTGATGGCGACGGCGCTGCTGCTGGCGCTGCGCTGGCTGGTCGAGGTGACGACCGGCCCGATCGGCGGCTGGATCGGCGACCGCTTCGGGGCGCGGCGCATCGCCATCGCGAACGCCGCCCTGCTGGTCTCCGGCTTCGTCCTGATCGCGCTCGACCACGAGCTGCTGGGGGCGCTGATGATCGTGACGACCCGCGGGATGTTCAACACGCTGATCCCGGTGCTGGTGATCGAGCGGGGACACGGCGGCACGGTCCTCTCCAGCCAGGCCAGCTATTCGACCTGGCGCGACTTCGGCGCCGCCGTTGGTCCGCTCACAGCGCCCTGGCTGTTCCTCGCCGTTCCGCAAACACCCCTTTATGCCGCGCTGGCGCTGGCGCTCGGACTCAGCGGCTACTTCTGCCTGGTCCGCCGCTGAGGAAACGGCGCGATCTGCTTCCTATATGATTGCATATGGAAATATATCGGCCTATATCGTGCCGATGACCCATCCGGCCTTCCCCGCCACCCTGAACCTGCTTCGCGCCACGGCGCGCCTCGAGGAGCGCTTTGCCGGCGAACTCGGCTCCGTGCACGGGCTGGCGCTCAAGGAGGTGCTGCTTCTGATGCACCTCGACCGGGCGCCCCTCCGGCGACTGAGCCGCGTCGATCTCGCCAAGCGCCTGCATGTCAGTCCCTCGACCGTGACCCGCATGACAAACCCGCTGGAGAAACTGGGCTGCGTCGGACGAGAGGCCGATCCGCGCGACGCCCGCCTCGCCTATGTCGTGCTGACCGAGACCGGCCAGAAGCGGGTCGCCGAAGCCCGGACGACGCTCGAGCGCATGGCCGCCGACCTGTTCCGCGACCGCTGGACGCAATCGGAGATCGCCACCCTGTCCGATCTGCTCGGCCGCCTGACCGCCGGCCAGCCGGGAGACCTCGCATGATCCACCTGATCTGCGGCTCCACCGGCGCCGGCAAGACGACCTATGCCGAGCGGCTTCGCACCGAGCTGGGCGCGCTGCACCTGTCGATCGACGACTGGATGGTGACGCTGTTCGGGCCCGACAGCCCGCCGCAGGCCAATTGGCCCTGGATCGAGGAACGGCTGCTGCGCTGCGAGCGGCAGATCCTCGTGACGGCGCTGCAGGCGGCTCAAGTCGGCATGTCGTCGATCCTCGATCTCGGCCTGCAGCGCGCCGAGCAGCGGCGGCGCATCGCCGAACGGGCGTCCGTCGCCGGCGTCGGCGTGCAACTGCACTTCCTCGACATCGACGCCACCGAGCGCTGGCGCCGCGTCGAGCAACGCAACGAACAGCAGGGTGAGACCTTCCGGCTGAAAGTCACGCGGCCGATGTTCGATTTCATCGAGACGATATGGCAGCCGCCGACGGCCGACGAGATGACCGTCCTCGATGGCGTGCGTATCGCGGCTTAGTCGAAAGGTCCCTCGCTTACGCTCGGGATGACAATATTGTTGGGATTGGCGCAGATTCGCTGATCGCAAAACCGGTGTCATCCCGAACGAAGTGAGGGATCCTTCGTCAGCCTTAGCGGAACACGTCCTTGCGGTGACGCACTTCGGCGAACACCGAGACCGGGTCGCCTCCCGCGAGGCCGACCGCGGCCTGGACCGCCGGGACGTCGGCGCGCAGGAACGGGTTTGTGGCCTTCTCCTCGCCGAGCAGCGACGGCACGGTGGCCTCGCCCTTGGCGCGCGCCGCGTCGATCGCAGCCGAGCGTGCCTTTAGCTGCTGGTTATCGGTCTCGACGGTCAGCGCGAAGCGGGCGTTCGACTGGGTATATTCGTGGGCGCAGTAGACGCGCATGTCGTCGGGCAGCGCGCGCAGGCGGCTGAGCGACGTCCAGAATTGCTGCGGCGTCCCCTCGAACATGCGGCCGCAGCCCAGCGCGAACAGCGTGTCGCCGCAGAACAGCGCCTTCTGCTCGCGGAACGCATAGGCGATGTGGCCGCTGGTGTGGCCGGGCACGAAGAAGATCTCGGCCTCCGCCTCGCCGAACCGGTAGCGGTCGCCATCGTCGACCTCGACGTCGATGCCGGGGATGCGGGCGCGGTCCTGGCGCAGGCCGACGATGGTGCAGCCGGTCGCCTTCTTGATCTCCAGGTTGCCGCCGACATGGTCGCCGTGATGGTGGGTGTTCAGGATATGGGTGATCTTCCAGCGGCGCCTTTCGGCCTCCGCGAGGACCGGCCCGGCCACGGCGGGATCGACGACGGCGACGGCGCCGCTCTGCGGCTCGCGCATCAACCACACGTAATTGTCGTTCAGGACCGGGATACGGACGATGTCTAGCGTTGTGCTCATGTTGCAACGCTAGCAGAGCTGGAATGCGCCGGCCATGGCCCGGCCGGCCGGCTTTCTGCTACAGTCCGGGCATGTGGAGCGACGTCCTCGACCTTGAGGAATTCTACGGCAGCACGCTGGGCCAGATGACCCGGCGGCTTCTGCGCGCCCGCCTGCGCGAGATCTGGCCGAACGTTCGCGGCGAGACGGTTCTTGGGCTCGGCTACGCACAACCGCTCCTGCGTCCCTTCATGGAGGAAGCCGGCCGGACGCTGGCCTTCATGCCGGCCCAGCAGGGCGTGACGCGCTGGCCGCGCGAAGGCCGCAACCTCGCGACCCTCGTGGATGAGCTCGACCTGCCGCTGCCCGACCGCTCGGTCGACCGCGTGGTGCTGGTCCATGCCGTCGAGTGCACCGAGCAGCTGCGGCCGATGCTGCGCGAGATCTGGCGCGTGATGGCCGACGGCGGCCGCATGGTCGTGGTCGCGCCGACCCGTACCGGCTTCTGGTCCCAGATCGACCGCTCGCCCTTCTATCAGGGTCATCCCTATTCGGCCGGGCAGCTCAACGCCCTGCTGCGCGCCAACATGTTCGCGCCGCTGCGCCAGACGCGCGCGCTCTACATGCCGCCGACCCGCTCGCGCCTCATGATGCGGATGGCACCGACGGTGGAGCGCTTCGGCCAGCGCTGGCTCGCCCGTTTCGGCGGCGTCAACGTCATCGAATCCGGCAAGCAGCTCTATGCCGGCATCGCCGAACGCAGCCAGCCGCAGGCGGTCGCCGCCGTGCGGCCGAAGCTGCGCGTCGCCAGCTCACGCGACACCCCGCAGGTCGCCGGGGCTGCGCGCAATGCCGAGGACGGCGAAAAGCCCGCCTCCTGAACTCCAAAGAAGAAAGAACGACATGGCATTTTCTCCGCGCGTGATCGCGTTGCTGGGTTTTGGCGAGGCGGGATCGGCCATCGCCCGCGGCCTCACCGCCGAAGGCGGCTGGCGCGGCCCGTCGAAGCCCGGCGACAACGCCCCGCGCCGCGTCATCGCCATCGACACCGCACTCGACAAGGACCCGCGCGGCACGGCGCTGGGCAAGGTCGCGCGCAGCCTCGATGTCGCGATCAGCGACGGCTACACCGAGGCCCTGAGCGAGGCCGATCTCGTGATCTGCGCGGTGCAGGGCGAATTCGCGCTCTCGGCCGCGCAGTCCGCCGCTCCACTTCTGAAGAAGGGTGCGCACTATCTCGACCTCTGCACCGTCACCGGCAGGATGTCGGATGAGGACCGCGCCGAGATCGAGAAGGGCGCGGGGCGCTATGTCGACGTCGCCGTCATGGGCGGCTTCTTCAAGCAGGGCATCAAGGCCCCGATGCTGGTTGCCGGCGAGGACGCCGCCGGAGCCGTCGCCTGGATGAACGACAACGGCTTCGTGGCGACGCTGCTGGGACCGAAGCCCGGCAGTGCCTCGTCGGTGAAGATGATCCGCAGCACCCTGGTGAAGGGCCTCGAGGCGCTGGGCGTCGAGGCGCTGGTCGCCGCGCAACGCCAGGGCATCCTCGACGAGGTGCTGGGTTGCCTCGGCGACGCCGATTCGATGGGCTTGAGCGGCTTCATCACCATGCTGGTGCAGACGCATGTCGTGCATGCGCATCGCCGCTGGGAAGAAATGGGCCTGGTGGCGCAGACGCTGCGCGAGACCGGCGTCGATCCGCTGATGACCGAGGCCATCGAGAAGAGCCATCGCCGCACCGTCGACGCGCACATCGCGCCGGCCGACGGCCAGGTGCCGAACCTCGAGGACGCGCTCGCGATCCTCTCGGAGAAGGTGATCCGTGGCCGATGAGATCAAGACGGGGGAGGTTTTCGACCGGCTGGTGACACTTCTCACCGAGGCGAAGGCGAAGTTCCGCGTCATCGAGCATGCCCACGAGGGCAAGTCGGCCGAGATCAGCGTCATCCGCGGCAACCGGCCCGATCAGGCCGCCAAGGCCATGGTGCTGGACGTGCGCGGCGGCGGCGGGGGCAAGCGCCATGTGCTCGCCATCCTGCCGGGCAGCCGCAAGCTCGACTTCGCGGCCGTCGCCACGCTCTTCGAGGCCCGCAAATGCGGCTTCGCCTCGCCCGAGACGGCCCAGCAGTTGACCGGGTGCGTCATGGGCGCAGTGCCGCCGTTCGCGCTCGCCCCTGCACTCTCGATCGTCGTCGAGGAAGACCTGCTGGCCAACGAGACCCTGTTCTTCAATGCCGGCCGCCTCGACCGTTCGATGGAACTCGATACGAAGGACTGGCTGGCGATCGCCAAACCGCGCCTCGCCCGGATCGCGACGCGTGACTGAGATTTGGCGCTTCGGTCCCGTGACCGAAGACGATTTCGAGCCGTTGCTGGCGATCCGCACCGACGTGATGCGCGAGCATCTCGAACGGGTCGGCCGCTACACGCCGGAACGATCACGCCAGGTGTTCCGCGGCCATTTCGACGAGCGGGGCACGCGGCTGATCCTGCAGGACGGCGTGCGCGTGGGCTGCGTCGGATTCCGCCGGCACGAGCACGAGATCAGGATCGACTCGTTCTATCTTGAGCGCCGCCTGCACGGCTCCGGACTCGGCACGACGATCCTGAAGGCGTTGCTGACCGAAGCCGACGCGACCAGCCTGCCGGTTCGGCTCGAAGTGCTGACCGGCAGCCAGGCCGACCGCCTCTACCTGCGCCACGGTTTCATGAAGCTGAAAGAAGACGCGATCGAGGGGTTCTACGAACGGCCGGCCACCGGCCAATCGATCCCCGCGCTGATGCCTTGCGGCCCCGGCCATCAATTCGTCTTCTACGGCGACGCATGCTCCGGCGTGCCGGGCGCCCCGCACGAAAGGACCTTCGCAGGCATCAACGCCTCGGTGCGGCGTCTCGCGCCTTCGCCCGAATTCATCCTGTTCCTCGGCGACGAGATCGCCGGCTACACGGAAGATGCCGATACCCTGCGCCGGCAATGGCGCCACTGGCTCGATCAGGAAATGGCCTGGCTCAATCGACGCGCGACTCCGATGTGGCACACGACCAGCAACCACGCGACCTATGACGCGATGAGTGAGCAGGTGTTCCGAGAGGTGCATCCGCACCTGCCGCGCAACGGACCGGTCGGGCAGGAAGGCCTGTCGTACTGGATACGCCGCGGCGACCTGCTGCTTGTCTTCGTGCACACGCTCTGGACAGGTCTGGGCGGCGAAGGTCATGTCGAGACGGACTGGCTTCGCGCCGTGCTGAACCAGCATGCCGATGCCCGTCACAAGCTCGTCGCCGGCCATCATCCGGTTCATCCGGTCAACGGCTTCAGCGGTCCCTATCAGCGCGACGTCGGCCCCGAGCATGCGGCGGAGTTCTGGAACGTGCTGAGCGAGAGCGGCGTACTCGCTTACCTGTGCGGCCACATCCTGGCCTTCGACGTGCAGGTCCATCGCGGCGTCCTGCAGATCTGCACGGCCGGCGCGGGCACGGCCCATCGCATGCCGGAGGGCATCGAGTATCTCCACGCCGTGCAGGCCGCGCTGGATGACAAGGGCCTGCGCTACCAGGTGTTCGACGCCGAAGGTCAGGTCCGCGAAAAACTATCGTGGCCGCTGGCCGTGCCCCCGATCGAGCAGTGGCAGGCCCCGGACGAGGCCGGCATCGGCAAGGACAGGATCGCGGCCTTCCGGTTCACCGGCTGCACCGCCGTCGCCGGCACGAGCGCGGCCCAGACACTCCTCGCGGCGCTCCAGCCCGGCCGGCGCGCGCCGCTCTGGATCGGCCTCAGCGGACCGGCGCAGCGGCTGACGGTAATTCTCGAGCCGGAGCCCGGCCGCAGCCCGCACTACTGGCTGGGGCCCGCCTTCGCCGCCGACGCGCCGTTCGACGTCCAACTGCTTGTCCATCCGGGGATGGGGCCGGGCGGTCTGCTGTATCGCCTTGCCGTCGACGCGCCATGGTCGTCGTTGTCGGCTGCCTCGGCCTGGGGTGCGGAGCGTCTCGACTGGCCGGGACGCTGGAGCGTCGGCCATGGCCAGGGCGGACCGGACGACCGCGCCTTCAGGGGCCGAGAACTCGCGGTTTCAGCCACGACCATCGGGATGTCCCGCGACTAGTCCCGTCTCAGCATGAACACCGCCTGCTCGCCGATCAGGTTGGCCAGCAGCGGCGGCAGGGTGATGCGGCGGCTCTTGTTGTTCAGGACGATCGCCCGCTCGATGCGCACGCCCATCGTCCGGCACAGCGCGCGGAAATCGTCGATGCTGCAGAGATGGATGTTCGGCGTGTCGTACCACTTGTAGGGCAGCGACGCCGTCTCGGGCATGCGGCCGCCGAACACCAGCCGCAGCCTCACCTGCCAGTGCGCGAAGTTCGGGAACGACACGATGGCGCGCTTGCCGACGCGCAGCATCTGCTCGAGGACCTGGCGCGGCTCGCGCGTGGCCTGCAGCGTCTGACTCAGGATCACATAGTCGAAGGCGGCGTCGGGATAGTCGCGCAGGTCGGTGTCGGCATCGCCCTGGATGACCGACAGGCCATTGGCCACGCAGGCGTTCACGCCGGCCTGGCTGAGTTCCATGCCGCGGGCATCGACCCGCTTAGAGTTCATCAGATAGGCCAGCAGCGCGCCGTCGCCGCAGCCGACGTCGAGCGCACGCGTGCCCGACTCGACCATGTCGGCGATGAGCTGCAGATCGACACGAATCGGCGTGCTCACGACAGACCTCCCAGCCCGCGCACCGACGCGGCGCCCTTGAGAAAGCCCGAGAGCGTGCGGAACATCTCGGGTTCGTCGAGCAGGAAGGCGTCATGGCCCTTGTCGCTGTCGACCTCGACGAACGACACGTTGGCCGCCGCCGCGTTCAGCGCATGCACGACCGCGCGGCTCTCGCGCGTCGGGAACAACCAGTCGCTGGTGAAGGACATCAGGCAGAAGCGCGTGGCCGAGCCCTTGAAGGCGTTGGCCAGCACACCGCCATGCGCGCCCGCGAGGTCGAAGTAATCCATCGCGCGGGTGATGTAGAGATAGGAATTCGCGTCGAACCGGTCGACGAAGGTCGAGCCCTGGTAGCGCAGGTAGCTCTCGACCTGGAAGTCGGCGTCGAAGCCGAAGCCCAGCGCATTGCGGTCCTGCAGCGCGCGGCCGAACTTGCGCTGTAGCGCCTGTTCCGAAAGATAGGTGATGTGCGCCGTCATGCGGGCCACCGCGAGGCCGCGCGACGGCATCGTCTGGTGCAGCCGGTAGTCGCCGCCCTTCCATTCCGGGTCGGCCATGATCGCCTGACGGCCGACTTCGTGGAAGGCGATGTTCTGGGCGGAGTGACGGGCGGCGCAGGCGATCGGCACGGCCGAGAAGACGCGCTTGGGATGGCTGGCGGTCCATTCGAGCACCTGCATCCCGCCCATCGACCCGCCGATGACGCAGAACAGGTCGGGAATGCCGAGATGATCGATCAGCGCCACCTGCGCCCGCACCATGTCGCCGATGGTCACGACCGGAAAGCGCAGGTTCCATGGCTGGCCGGCCTTCGGATCGGTGTCGAGCGGACCGGTGGTGCCGAGGCATCCGCCGAGCACGTTGGTACAGATGATGAAGTAGCGCGCCGGATCGAGGATCTTCCCCGGGCCGACGATGCTCTCCCACCAGCCGGGCTTGCCGGTGACGGGATTGCGGTCGGCGACGAACTGGTCGCCCGTCAGGGCATGGCAGATCAGGACGGCGTTCGACTTGTCCGCGTTCAGTTCACCGTAGGTCTGGTAGGCGACGCGATACGGTCCGAGATCGACGCCGCAGTCGAGCCGCAGCGGCCGGTCCGTTCCCAGGACCGCGTGGCGGCACTGGGCGAGCGCCTTGCGCTCGGCATCGGTAAGGTCGTTCAGCACAGCCCTCTCCCGCGAAGGAGCCAACGAAAAAGCCCCCGGCCGGAAGGACGGGGGCTTTTTTCGAGCACTCCGACCTTTTAGCGATGTTTAACGTGGTCGCAAGCCGGTCGGCCCAAATTCCACGGAGAGGCTCTATACGGTCGGCGGCGCCGCGAGGCAAGCCTCTTGCGGCTTGTTTGCCTTTACGCGGGCCGTCCGGACGTAGTATCGCCGCTGCGCACAGGAAAATAACGGCCTTATGGACGCTCCCAATCTCGAAATCTTGCGGCAGGAAATCGATGCCATCGATACGGACCTGCACGGTCTGATCCGTCGCCGTTCGGAGGTCGTCGAGCACATTTCCTCGACCAAGCCGTCGGGCGGGCTGGCGCTGCGTCCGGGCCGCGAGGCGCAGGTCCTGCGCAAGCGACTGGCCACGCATGACGGCAAGTTCCCGGCCGGCGCCGTCTATCGCATGTGGCGCGAGATGATGAGCGCCTTCACGCTCATCCAGACGCCCGGCCTCAAGATCGCGATCTGCCGCCCGGCCGACCAGCCCGGATACTGGGACCTCGCGCGCGACCATTTCGGTTGCCAGATCCCCTTCGTCGCCCACGACACGCCGGCCGGCGTGCTGGCCGCGGTGCGCGCCGGGCCGACGACCATCGGTGTCGTCCCCGCCCCGCTCGAGGCCGATTCCACGCCGTGGTGGCCGATGCTCGCCGGCAAGGACACGACCCTGCCGACCGTCATCGCCCGCCTGCCCTTCCTGTCCATGCCGAACGCCCGCGCGCGCGGTATCTCGGCCTTCGTGCTGGCCCGCATCGACGCCGAGCCGAGCGGCTCGGATCGCGCGCTGATCGCCGTCGAGGCCAACAACGGCCTGAGCCGCGACCGCATCGCGGCGGCGCTGGCCAAGGCCGGTCTTCCCGCGTTCACCTCGGCGCTGGACCAGGTCATGGCCGGAGTGCATCACTATCTCGTCGAGGTGCCGGGCGTGATCGCCGACGAAGATCCGCGCCTGCGCGAACTCGAAGCGGCCCTGGGCCTCGAAAACGGACGAGCGGCGGCGATCGGCGCCTATGCCGTGCCGATCGACGCCAAGCCGTGACCTGAACTTTCGAAGGAGACTGGCATGAGCGCGCTCACCCCTCGTCCGGGCATCATGAAGATCGCGCCCTATGTGCCGGGCAAGGACTCGATCGACGGCAAGGAGACGATCGCCAAGCTCTCGTCCAACGAGGGCGCGCTCGGCCCGTCGCCCAAGGCGATGGCCGCCTACGCCAAGGCGGCGTCCGAACTGCATCGCTATCCCGACGGCGACACCAGCAAGCTGCGCAAGGCGATCGGCCGTCACTACGGTCTCGATCCGGCGCGCATCGTCTGCGGCGCCGGCTCCGACGAGATTCTGAACCTGCTGGTCCGCGCCTACTGCGGCCCGGGCGACGAGCTGCTCTACAGCCAGTACGGCTTCCTGATGTACGCGATCAACGCGCTGGGCGTCGGCGCCACGCCGGTCGCGGCGCCGGCCAGGGATTACGGCAGCGACATCGACGCGCTGCTGGCCGCGGTGACCGACAAGACGCGCATCGTCTGCCTCGCCAACCCGAACAATCCTACGGGCACCTACGTCAGCAAGGACGATGTCCGCCGCCTGCATGCCGGCCTGCCGAAGAACGTGCTGCTGATCATCGACGCGGCCTATGCCGAGTATGTCAGCCGGAACGACTACGAATCGGGCGTCGAGCTGGTCGACCAAGCCGAGAACGTGGTGATGACCCGCACCTTCTCGAAGATCTACGGGCTGGGCGGCCTGCGGCTCGGGTGGATGTACGGGCCGGCGGCCATCGTCGACGTGATGAGCCGGCTGCGCCAGCCGTTCAACGTCAACCTCGCCGCGCAGATCGCGGGCGTCGCGGCGCTGGAGGACATCGCCCATACCGACGCCAGCCGCACCAACAACGACATCTGGCTGCCCTGGCTCAGCACGGAGCTGACGAAGCTCGGCCTCGCGCCGCTGCCCAGCGTCGGCAACTTCCTGCTGGTCGGCTTCGGCTCGAAGGAGCGCGCGATGGCGGCCAACGAGTGGATGATGAACGACGGCCTGATCCCGCGCCTGGTCGCGGGCTACGGCCTGCCCGAGCATCTGCGCATCACCGTCGGCACCGAGACCGAGGTGAAAGCGGTGCAGGCGTCGCTCGCCCGCTTCGTGGCAGCGCAGAAATGAGCGAACCGCTGTTCGACAAGATTTCGCTGATCGGCATCGGCCTGATCGGCGGCTCGATCGCGCTGGAGGCCCGCAAGCGCGGCCTCGCCAAGCACATCGTCGCGGCGACGCGCAGCGCCGAGACCGCGGCGCTCGCCAACAAGCTGAAGCTCGCCGACCACTGCACCACGGATCTGGCGGAAGCCTGCAGGGACGCCGACCTGGTGATCGTCTGCACGCCGGTCGGCGCCTGCGGCCCGGCCACCAAGGCCATCGCGTCCGCGCTGAAACCCGGCTGCATCGTCTCCGACGTCGGCTCGGTCAAGCAGACGGTGATCGCCGACATGGCGCCGCACATCCCGAAGGGCGTGCACTTCGTGCCGGCCCATCCGGTGGCCGGCACGGAGAATTCCGGCCCGGAAGCGGCGTTGCTCGACCTGTTCCAAGGCCGCTGGTGCATCCTGACGCCGCTGCCCGACAGTGACGCAGCAGCGGTCGACAAGCTCGAAGCCTTCTGGAAGGGCCTTGGCAGCCAGGTCGAGCGGATCGATCCCAAGGACCACGACCGCATCCTCGCCATCACCTCGCATCTGCCGCATCTCATCGCCTACACGATCGTGGGAACGGCCGACGATCTCGGCGGCCATCTCAACAGCGAGGTGCTGAAGTTCGCCGCCGGCGGCTTCCGCGACTTCACGCGCATCGCCGCCTCCGATCCCACGATGTGGCGCGACGTGTTCATGAACAATCGCGAGGCGGTGCTCGAAGTGCTGCAGCGCTTCCAGGAAGACCTGTTCTACCTGCAGCGCGCCATCCGCTGGGGCGAGGGCGACAAGCTGTTCGACCTGTTCACGCGCACGCGCGAGATCCGCCGCGCGCTGATCCATCTCCACCAGGCCTAGAGGCTTGGCCGCCGCCGCTGCGAGGCCTACCGCCAGGCCCCGGTGGGTGTTCGGCTACGGCTCGTTGATGTGGAACCCGGGCTTCGCGACGCCCGAAACCCAGGCAGCGCGGCTGCAAGGCTGGCACCGCGCCTTCTGCATCTACTCCGAACATTATCGCGGCACACCGAAGAAGCCGGGCCTGATCCTCGGCCTGCTGCCGGGCGGCTCCTGCCGTGGGCTGGCACACCGGCTGCCGGCCGCCACCTACGACGAGGTGCGCCGCTACCTGATTCATCGCGAGATCGACAATGACGGCGTCTATGAGGAAACGGTGCGGCCGATCCATCTGGATGACGGGCGGATCGTACCGGCGCTGGTCTATCTCGCCGACCGCTCCCATCGGCAGTTCGCCGGCAAGCTGCCGGCGAAGGAGGCGCTGAAGCTGATTCGCCAGGGCCATGGCGCCACCGGCAGCAGCCTCGAGTATGTGCAGAACACGGTGAGGCACCTCGGCGAGCTCGGCCTGCGCGACCGCTCGCTCGAGATGCTGGCCCACGCCGCCTCGGGCGGCGCAGAGCCTCGTGCCGCTAGTGGCGCGCGGCCTCGGTCGCGAAAGCCGACTTCACCACGAAGCTGAGTTCATCGCGCGCCTGCTCGACCGACAGGTTGAGGCGCTGGCGCAGGACGACCCAGCTTTCCGGCGCGATGGCGAGCGCCAGGGCCGTCAGCGCCCGCTGACGCGATTCGGCCGGCAGCGCGGCCAGCTCGGGGGCGAAGGCCTGCGAGAGGTTCGCAGTGTTCGCGCTGTAGATCTGCGAGATCATGTCCGCGGCCTCGGGCGAGCGGCGCTGCAGGGTCTCCACGAAGGTCCACATCGGGCGAAGCTGCTCGTAGCGGTCGGCGCATTGGTCGATCATGCTGGCGATGCGCTGCTCGATCGGACCGACGGTCGCGAGTTCCTTCGATTCGCCCACCAGTGCCGCCAGCACGCGGCCGAGAACCGCGACGTAAAGTTCGGCGGTGTCGGCGAAGTGCTGGAAGACGGTACGGGCGGAAACACCTGCCATCTGGGCGATGTCACGCACGATGGGAGCGACCTGCCCTGCCGTGGCGAGGGCCAGCGCCGACGCGACGATCGATTCGCGCGTACGGGCGACCCGGTCGCCTCGACCGGCTGTCTGGAGCTGCTTCGTCGTGTGCAGGGTCTGACCATCCATTTCCTGACTCCCCAGCGAGTGTTCGCCACCTGATCGGCAACCGTGCCGATCCTATCGATCCTGAATGCAAATCACTACATATGAAGCTACTAGTGCACCGGCATTTCAAGTGCTGCGATGCGCTATAAGGGCGCTATCGACGTAAGTTTCCCGTAAGCCGACGGTGCCCCGATGTCCGAGAAGAACTTTGCCCCCGCCTCGCTGGCCGCTCAGGCGATGGGCTGGGTCGACCCGATCACCCGGGCCGTGGTGCCGCCCATCCACATGGCCAGCACCTATCTGCGGGACGAGGACAACGCCTACAGTTCGGGGCGCATCTACGCCCGCTCGGACAATCCCACGTTCGACCATGCCGAGGCAACGCTCACGGCACTCGAAGGCGGCGCGAAGTCGCTGATCTTTTCGTCGGGCATGAGCGCGGCGACGGCTTGTTTCCTTGCCCTTGCCCCCGGTGACCATGTCGTGACCTCGAAGGTCATGTACTGGGCGCTGCGCAACTGGCTCATGACCTTCGCCACGCAGTGGGGACTCAAGGTCGAGTTCGTCGACACCGACAAGACCGACCAGGTGGCCACCGCGGTGAAGCCCGGCGTCACCAAGCTGGTCTGGATCGAGACGCCGGCCAATCCGACCTGGAGCGTGTCCGACATCGCCGCGATCGCCGGGATCGCGCGCAAGGCCGGTGCGCTGCTGGGCGTCGACTCCACGGTGGCGACGCCGGTCCTGACGCGGCCCATCGAGCATGGCGCCGACATCGTGATGCACTCAGCCACCAAGTATCTCAACGGACACTCCGACATCATCGCCGGCGCGCTCACCGGCGCGCGCGACGACGCCTACTGGGCGAAGCTGCGCACCATCCGCTCGCAGCTCGGCACCATCCTCGGCCAGACCGAGGCGTGGCTGCTGATGCGCGGCATGCGCACGCTGTTCCCGCGCGTCGCCTGGGCCTGCAAATCGGCCCAGAGCCTGGCCGAGAAGTTCGCCGAGCATCCGATGGTCGAGCAGGTCCTCTATCCCGGCCTGCCCTCCTTTGCCGGCCACGCCGCGGCGGCCAGGCAGATGAAGGGCGGCTTTGGCGGCATGCTCTCTGTGCGCGTGAAAGGCGGCGAGCGGGCGGCCATCGCGACGGCGGCGCGTGTCGCTCTCTGGAAGCGCGCCACGTCGCTGGGCGGCGTCGAGAGCCTGATCGAGCATCGCGCCAGCATCGAGGGACCGGGCACGCCCTGCCCGCCCGACCTGCTGCGCCTCTCCGTCGGCGTCGAGGAGAGCAGCGACCTGTTCGACGATCTCGACCAGGCGCTGAAGCGCGCGCACAACGCCTAGCGGCGCGCGCTTTTGACCCCTCCGTCGCCGTGAGACGGCGACACCTCCCCATCTGGATGGGGAGGCGATGATCCGATTCCTCCCCATTCAAATGGGGAGGTGCCCCGAAGGGGCGGAGGGGTCA
>OFDN01000296.1_pt1 | contig 44789 bp, 37 predicted proteins | sample 1520971 | NCBI WGS metagenome assembly OFDN01 (sample SAMEA94257418, study PRJEB24077) | hot springs metagenome | biome: Aquatic biome; feature: Geographical feature; material: Water | place: India | collected 2012-06-12 | depth 5 m | reverse complement strand
CCGCGACAATCCCACGGTCCCCCGCCGCACGGATCAATCGGCCCACTCCCTGCCGCGAACTTCCGGGAATCACCCCCGCCAACTGGGCCAGATCGCGTCCCGCTCCCCGCTCCCTCTTGGCATAGGTGTCTTAGTTTTGCATTATCACATCGATGCACGCAACGGGAGCTGCCGGTGCCCGTTACGGCGATCCCCCCGATAAGTTCGCCAAACACAAAACCCCGCGGCGGCCGTTCAGGCCATCGCGGGGTTGTTCCCATCAGATCAGTTTCCGGGATCAGTGGAAGCTCTTGCGCTTTTCGCCGCGCTGCCGGGCGACCATCTCGTCGTAGATCCAGCGGTAAGTCTGCTCCATGCCCTCTTTGAGCTTGGTGTCCGGTTCCCAGCCGAATACCGACTGGATTAGCGTGTTGTCGGAGTTGCGGCCGTTCACGCCCTTCGGCGCGTCCAGCTTGTAGCGCCGCTCCAGCCTGATCCCGGCGATCTCCTCCACGATGTCCACGAGCTGGTTGATGGTCACCAGCTCGCTCGAACCGATGTTGATCGGCTCCGCGAAGTCGCTGTGCGTCAGCATCTGGGTCCCCTTCAGGCAGTCGTCGATATACATGAACGACCGCGTCTGCTTCCCGTCGCCCCAGATCTCGATCTCGTGCTTCCCGCTCAGCTTGGCCTGGATGACCTTGCGGCAGGTCGCCGCCGGGGCCTTCTCGCGGCCCCCGTCATAGGTGCCAAAGGGACCATAGACGTTGTGGTAGCGCGCCACGCGCGTCTCGACGCCGAAATCCTCGCGGAAATGCCGGCACATGCGTTCGCTGAAGAGCTTCTCCCAGCCGTAGCCGTCCTCCGGCAGCGCGGGATAGGCATCGGCCTCCTTGAGCGCGGTGACGTTGGCATCCTTCTGCTTGTCGCCATTGTAGACGCACGCGCTGGAGGCGTAGAAAAAGCGCCGGATGCCCAGATCCTTGGCGGCCATGAGCAGGTGCGTATTGATGAGCACGCTGAGCATGCACAGGCCCTTGTTCAGCTCGATGAAGCCCATGCCGCCCATGTCGGCCGCGTGGTTATAGACGGTGTGGGCGCCCTGCAGGGCGGTGTAGCAGGCCGCCTTGTCCTCCAGGTCCAGCACCAGGTTCTCCACGTCGGGAAAGCGCTGATACCAGTGCGTCTGCGGCTTGCAGTCCACCGCCCGCAGGCGGGTGAAGCCCTGCCGCCGGAGATCGGCAATCAGATGACCGCCGATAAACCCGCCCGCACCGCAGACCACCACCAGATCGTTGTTTGCCATAGGCCTCAAATCACAGATGAACGCTGACACCCCAAGCGAACCTCCGAACCCGCCGGGCAGCAAGCTCCGGTTGTTTGCTAACCGCTTTCCTCCGATTCCCGATGCCGCCATGCTGGCGCCCGAATGTCCGCCTCATCCCGCACTCCGCTGGCCCATCGCTGGCTGGACACCGCTTCCGGCGGCCTCCTACTGGCCATGACGGTGTGGGCCCCGTGGGGTTTCGGCTGTGCTGATGCCTGGACGATGAGATTCCTCGTCTGGGGCGGTTATGGGCTCGGTTTCATGCTTCTGGCCAAGCAGATGTTCCGATGGCGGTTTGCCTACCGGCCGGAGCGTTGGGCGCGGCCGTCGGCCGCTGGCCGCTGGGTGGTCCGGGGCATGGCCGCCGCCACCGTGCTGTTTTTGCTGTGGGTGGCCGTTGGCGTTTGGAATGCCCATGGAACGGTCGAATTCACTCGGGCCGGGCCGCTGATTCAAGCCCGCGACCGCGAGGTAATTTCTTGGCTGCCGACCACCTACGACTTGCCCAACAGCCAGGCCGCCTTGTGGCGTTGGACCGCTTTGGCGCTGGCATTTTGGGCCGCCCGCGACTGGCTGCTGGGCAAGTCGCGCAGTGAACGGCATCACGAGGTGGACTGCCCGTTTCCGCCCCAAAGGTTGCGTTGGCTTCTGTGGACTCTCGCGCTCAGCGGCGGAATGTTGGCCATTGTCGGGATTCTTCAGAGGCTCGACGGCACCGACAAGCTGTTGTGGTTGATTCGTCCCGCCGGCAATCATCCGCCCCATTTCCGGTTTGGCCCCTACCCCTACCGCGGCAGCGCGGCCCAATACTTCAACCTCGTGTGGCCCGTCATCATCGGCTTTGCCTGGAGCTTGCAACTGCAGAACCGGCAAAACGGCCGGAAAGCCAAGCTGGGATCCGAGCCAAGCTTTCTGCTGCTCCCGGCGGCCTTGCTCATGGCCGCCGTCCCGCTCATCACCGCCAGCCGGGCCGGGGCGGGTCTGGCCCTGGCGATGTGTGGCGGGTTCGCCCTGTTCACCGCGCTGCAGCGCAGCCTCGACCGGCGCTTTCGGATCACTGTTGCCGCGGTGCTGTTGGGTGCCATGGGCCTGGGTCTCTGGGTGGGCGGCGATCTGCTGCAAAAGCGCTTTGAAACGGTGCTCACCGACCAGATGAGCGGACGCGAGCGGATCTACGCCACCGGGCGCCGCATGCTCGATGAATTCGACTGGCGCGGTGCCGGGGCGGACACCTTCGGTCCCCTGAGTTTCCTTTACCGCCCCGATATTGCTTCGGGCCTTTGGGACCCGGGCTACTGGGCGGCATATCTGCATGACGACTGGTTGGAAACTCTCGTGACCCTCGGCTGGCCCGGATTGCTGTTGCTGGTGGCCTTGCTGGCCGGAGTTGTCCTGCACTGGCGCAGCCACGCCGGTCCCCGGGTTCCGGCGGCCTTTCCGGTGGCGGCCGGACTCGGCCTGATCAGTCTGCTGGTTCACGCCAAGGTGGACTTCCCGTTCCAGGTCGGCTCGTTGCAGTTCACCTTTCTGCTCCTGTGTGCAGTCCTGACCGCCACTCCTTCGCAGCCCCGTTAGGCGGATTCCGTATGTGGCGGGCCCACTTCCTGAGCACGCTGCTGTGGCTGTCCGGTGGTGCCGGATTTCTCCGCGCGGGCAGCGAACTCGGGGTGATGTGGCAGCCGTCCGGCGCCGCCGCCGCGGAGGCACGCATCGCCACCGAACTCGAACTTCACCGGAGCCGTTGGACCCGCCACATGGCACAGCGGCCCGTGCCCCGTGCCTCCGGACTGCGCAGTGTGGTGTTCTGGCCCGCCGGATTTGCCGGACCCGATCCCTCCGCGGACCTCCGGCAAATCTATGACCAGGCCCGGCAAGCGCCGGCGACCGTGCGCACCGCCGCCGCGGTGGAGCTTGGCAACGAGCCCGATATCCACTTCAGCCACGCCCTGCCCGATCAGTTCGCAGCGGCCTGCAAGGCTGCCTGGCACGGGCTGCGCGTGACGGCGCCGGAAGCCCAGGTGCTGATGCCCTCGCTGGCCGCGGAGCCGGGACCCTATGCCCAACTCCTGGCGCGCAATGGCATCGGTCGCCTGACCGCGGCGTGGAACCTTCATTTCTATGGCTGGGCCCAGGATTACCCGGGAGCGTTGGAGGCCCATCGCCAATTCTGTGTGGACCACGGCCTGGCGGCGTTGCCCTTGTGGACGACGGAAGTCGGTCTCGCCAATTTTCCGGTCGCTGCTCCCGCCGAAGACCTGCCGTTTCACCTCGCCCGGCAGCAGACGTTTTTTGAATCGGCCGCAGCCGCGGGAGCCAGCCACGGAGCCGCCCAACAATGGGCGTTCATCGCCGGAGCCTACCAGTTCGGCGGCCGCGATCACGGACTGCACAACGGCGACCTGAGCGCCCGACCCGCTTGGGCCTCGTGGCTTCGGATGGCCGAACTTTTAACCCGAAGCCGGCCGATTTACCGGCTGCGCTCGGTGGCGGATGGCGGCGAATGCGGCTGGGTGTTTGCGGTGGAGGAAAGCCGCGGGCCGCGCTGGTGGACCGTCCTGTCCAGCCCGCAACGGTTGGCCGATTTGGGATTGCCTCCCGACTTGACCGCCGCCTCGGCCCCCAGCCGGAGTTCCACTGTCCGAACGATGGCCATTGCGTTGCCGCCGGCGGCCCATCCGGTGCGGCTGGGGTTGGCCGGCAGCCGTCCATGGCGGGGGGGCGAATTGCACGCTGAAGTCAGTGCGACGCAGAACCTGCACCTGTGGACTGCTCCCCACCGGTTCGAGGTGGCCGGGTGTCGGTGGGAAGCGGTGGAAAACCCAACACCGAAAACCCGGTCCAAGGAGTCTTCTCTCGGCGACGTCGTGCTGACCTTGCGGCCGGTTGGCCCTCAGGTCAGCCCCGACAAGGCCGCTGTGGCCTACCGGGTCTCGGCCAGCCTGCCGCTGGGGCTCGAACTCACCGCCTACAATTTCGGCAAAGCGCCGAGCTTCGGCACGTGGCGGCTGGAGTTGCCCCGGAACTGGTCGTCCGCCGCCGGACAGTTGCGCGGCAGGCTGCAGATTGGAGCGGCTTCTTCGCAGCGATGGACCAATTGGGTGGCCGTCCCGCCGGAACTATCCCGTGAAACCCGCGCCGAGGTGGTGGCGCGTTGGGCGGGGGAATCGGAAACTGACGGGGACACCGCAGTGATCCGGATTGCTGGCGCCGGGCAGCCGGCCAATCCACCGGTTTCCTGGGGACGCGAATGGGAACCGGTGGAACTGGGCTCAGTCTGGCAGCGCACCGGCGATGGCCCGGGCCTCGCGCAATGGCGGTGTGCCGGCCAGCCCCACAATCCGGCCTTGGCGCTCGCTTTGCCGGACGGGGTGCGCCTGCGGCCGGATGACCTGGTGCGCCTGCGGGTGCGGTGCGTGGAATTGCCCGTGTCGTCAGTGGCTGCCCGACTCGATCTCATCACTCCGCAACGCCGGGTGTTCCAGGGTGGCGACACCGTCGAGCTGGGCTCCACCTGGGGAACGGTGGAACTGCGGGTGGGAGACGCCACTCCGGGGTTCTGGAGTCACGCCACAAAGGAGACCGCAGGGGATGCCCGCTGGGTTCGGCTGGCCCTGTTCGGGCTCCGGCGCAACGAGCCGATTGAAGTCGGGGAATTGGAATTTGTGCGGCGCCCGTGACCCGCGGTCAGCGCCACACCCACCAGACCGTGGCCACTACGCCCGCGAGCAGGAACGTCACAATGCCGGCCGCCCCGAGGAGAATGAGTGCCTGAGTCCGGGTTTCCCGGCGAACGCCTTCCAGGTGATCCACGGGTTTGCCCGCAGCCGGCACTGGTTCAGTAGGCGTTGTCACGGCGGAAGAACGTCTGGATCATGATCTGGAAATCCAGCCACAGGTTCCAGTTCTCCAGGTAGAACAGGTCATAGCGAACCCGTTCCGTGAGGTCGGTTTCTCCCCGCAGACCGTTGACCTGGGCCCAACCGGTCATGCCGGGCTTGCTCATCAGGCGTGCGGAGTAGTGGGGAATCTCGGCGCTCAGCTTTTCCGTGTGGAAGGTGCGCTCCGGCCGCGGGCCCACGAGGCTCATGTGACCGCACAGCACATTCCAGAACTGCGGGGTCTCATCGATGTTCCAACGCCGGATGAAGGCACCTACGCGCAGCAGGCGCGGATCGTCACGTTGGGTGGACTGGCTCAAGTGGTCCGCCTTGTCCGCATCCAACCGCATGCTCCGCAGCTTGAACATCTGGAACCGCCGGCCGCCCCGCCCCACCCGTTCCTGCCGGAAAAAGATCGGCCCGGGCGACTCCGCGTAAATCAGCACGCCAAACAGAGCCACCAAGGGGGCCGAGATGGCCAGCCCGACCATGGCTCCCACCAAGTCCACCAGCCGCTTGGCCAACCGGTTGGACACTCGGTCCAACGGCAGTTCGGATACACCCAGGATTGGCACGCCGCTGATGGTTTCCGCCTGCAGGCCAGACACGAGGATCTGGAAATAGGAGGGAATCACCTTGAACTGGACCAACGCCCGTTCGCACAGATTGGTCAGCGCCACGATGCGGTCGCCCGCGCCTTCCATCTCCGCCAAGATGACGATGTCCACCTGTCCCTCGGCCAGCTTGGCGGGCAGGTCATCGGATGCCCCCAAACGACGGACTTCCGGACCCGGCTCCTGCGAGAACCCGTCCAAACCCGCCGGCAGACATCCCAGAATGTCATACGGATGCGATCGGTCTCCGAAAATGGCGTTCGCGATCTTGGCCGCCTCGTCGTTCCAGCCAACGAATATCACCCGCTGACGCAGTTTTCCGGCGACCGAATCCACCTGCAACAGACGATGAAAGGCCGCCCGCCAGACCAACAGCAAAATCAGGGTGGAGATGGCCGACGTCGTCACATAGATCCGGGAAATGGGCGGCGTGAACTTGAGCACCAGACTGAGTGTCAGGTAGGCCAGAAACCACAGCGACACCCCCCGTGCGATCACTGTCACCACCTTGCGGAAGCGGAGGAGATTGCGGGAGCGATACAGCCGCAATTGGCTGAAAGTCAGTGACAGCAGCACCGCCCCCACGCAGATCAGGCCCAGGTAATCGCTCAGCGGCCGTGGACCCGAAGAGCCGCCGGTGTTCCACCAGGACAACTGGCTGTAAGACACCCAGCCGGACTGAAACCTGACCCAAAATCCCACATACAGGCCGAGCAGGATCACCAGCAGGTCCCCCACAAACGCCACTCCGGTCAGCAGATCGGAGGAGGCGTGTTGCCGTCGATGCACCGGGAGTGGCGGTGGGACAAACTTGGGACTGTTGGAACTCAATGTTTCAAATTGGAGGACGATGCGCCGGTCAACCCCGGGGCCGAACTTTGAGCGAGCGAAGCGTGCTTCGCAAGGCCCTGCACTAGCCCCGCGTTTGCGGCTGCCGAGCCTGTTCCTGCAGCCGTTTCTCCAAGCGGGTCACACCGTAGGCCAGCAGGGCGATTCCCGCGGCGGTGAACACCAGCACGCTCCAGCCGGCGGAATCGTGCACTCGCTTGAGCGCATCCGCACCGGCCCGGTGGGCCGTCAACGAGAGGTAAAACGAGCGCCCGAAATTGCCGACGATCGCCAGCGCCACACCCGCTCCCAGGAAAAACACCTTCCAGCCCGCCCGCCGCAGCACCAGGTCCCCGATGAACAGGGCGGCCATGATGCTCGACTGCAGGCTCCGGATGCCGCTGCACGCCTCGTCCACCCCCACGGTCGTGTTGGGGAGCTGGATGACGTTGCCCCGCTGGATCGCCGGAATGCCCGCGAGGCTCAGGGCTTCCACATTCAGGTAGGTGATCATGGCCTGCAGGTTCAGCACGATCGGATTCCAGAACAGCTTCGGAATCGGCACGGCCACGAAGAAGAAGAGCAGCGGAAACAGGAAGTGCCGGGTCGTGCGTGGCCCAAAGCCCAGCAGCAGCCCGCCCATGACAAAGCCGGCCAGCCCGAGGCTCAGCAACCACGACGACGACGGGGTTCGGGCAATGCCAACCCGATACAGTTCCGCAATCACCACGGCCATGAACGCGGGGAGCACCAGCAGCAGTCCGCGGCCGAGCGGCACCGGCGTGTCGGACTGCGGCCGGGTCGGCCAGCGCTCCCACGCGAGATAGGCGGCCAGCATCAGCACGATCCAGCCGAACCGGTATTCGACGAGCACCGACCACTGGTTGGACAGGTCGCGGACCCACCAGGCGGCTACGGCCACCAGCAGCGCGAGCCAAGCGTGGGCCGGCTGAGTGCTGACGGAGGACGAAGGCGGTGTGGACTCCTCTTCAGACATGGGGAGTGAGCGTTGGGGCGGACAGGGGGTGTCGCAAGTCCAATTCCCGCGGTTGCGGGCAATCGGGTGCATCTTTTCACCGTGGTTGAAAGCCGGGCACCGGCTGCCCCAATGGTTGGAGCGGCGGCTTTCGAGCCGCCGGGTCTGGACGGCCACGGAATCAAGGCGGCTGGAAAGCCGCCTCTCCGGGCTGTGGTCCCACCCGGAGGGACGATGTTCTTGCCGGTGGCCACGATGAAAAAGTGCGCCTTGGTAAATAGGTGAGTGGCTTGCTTTTGCCCCCAGCTTGTCCACTTGATCCGGGTAACGGGGCAATGCTGGCCCGATTGGCAAGGATTGCACCCGCTAAACGTTTGAATCGGCGACGGCCGCCCCGATCGTAAAGACGAAAACCCCCGGAAAATCCTAGGGACTTGCCGGGGGCATCGTCAGGAATGAAGTGAAGTGTGTGTGGAGCTATGCGTCTGCGGGTGTGTTCAAGGCTGTCCGGCGGACGCGCCATGAAATCGGTTAACGAACGCTGATCGTTGACCACTTTCCGTCTTGCACGCCGGCGGGCAGCGCGACCGTGGCCGCCTTCCGGGCGCCGCCCAAATACCCGGTGCCGGCCAGTGGCAACAGCGGCAGATCGCTCAGCTCATCGGAATTCGCCACGCTCAAGGACCAGCATGAATCTGGTTCCCAGCCGACTTGTCTCCATCCACCTCCGAGTCGTTCAAAAAGAGTCTGATGCGCAGTAGCGGACGCCAGGAGGTTCTACTTTTCGCGGATGGGTGATGCTTTTCGTCTCCGGCAATCTAGGCGCTTCTGTCGGGCCGCGAGGGCCCGGCCATGTCATTGGGAAGTGGGGACAAGCCCTCGCAGCAGGTGTTCGAACCGGTCAAGGGCAACATCGCGCGAGTATTGACGCGCATGATTGAGGCAATGCTCCTGATACTCCCGGAACCGGTTCGGATCCCGGGTCAATTGGGTCAGACTCCGCTCCATCTGGCTGATTTCGTTCCACTCCAGAACCTCCCCGAGTCCGGCCTCGCTCATCTCGCGACCCAAGGGACCGGTCCGGTCGCATACTGCGAAGACCGGTGTGCCGGACGCGATCCCGGGGATCAGCTTGCTCGGGATGAAGGACGCCCCGACCCCCGGCTTCTCCGTGATCACGAACACGTCGGTTTCATGGAGGGCGCGCGTGAAGCCCGGTTCGTCCAGGAATTCGCCGAAGGCAAAACGGCTGTCGCCGCCATGCGCCACCCATTGCCGCACTCCTTCCGCCTCCCCGCCGTTACCGTGAATCTGAAAGTGGAAAGCCAGCCGGGTGGCAGCCAGGCGCTGGCAGAACTCAAGCAGGCCCTGCTTTTTGCCAATGTTGCCGGCGTAAAGGAGACGCACCGGATCCGCAGGGGGACGGCCCAGCTTTCCCGGCAGGGCGGCCACGCAGTCGGCAAGGGAACCGTTGAGCCAATTGGGGCAAAGATGCAGGGGTTGGGCGCGTCGCCGCATCGGCCCCAGGCGATCCAACATGACCGGCGAAATTGTGCTCCAGACGTCGGCCCGGTTGAACAGCGCGCCCTGGATTCCGCCGGCCAGCCGGTTGAACCAGCCTGATTGGCTGATGCCGCTGGCCGCCGCCGCGTCCGCCGGGATGTCCTGCACATTGAGCCACAGCGGTTCGCGCCGGAACAGGCGTCGCACGGCGCCGAACAGAACGGCGCCCAGCAGGGGACAGAAGACCATCACCGCGTCGAAGTGTCCTCCCCGCCAGAGGCTTCGCGTCAGGCTGGCCGCGAAGGAAACCTCGTAGAGCAACCGGGGGACCAGCCGGGAAGGCGAACCGGGCACATAGATTCCGTGCCGCCACACCTTCACACCGCGGATGCGTTCCTCGCGGAGCCGCCACGGACTTCCGTCGCAAGTCCGCTTCCATTCGGGATAATAGGGATGGGTGGCAAAGACAGTGACGTCCCACCCGCGTTCCGCGAGCCCGAAGCAGAGGTCCGAAAACACCGATGCCCCGCCGCCCCGGTCAGGGAAAAAAAGGTTGGTGATGACCAGCAGACGCATAAGTCAGCAGGCGTGCCGTTCCAGCCAGTGCACGTAGTCGCGGACGGCAACCTCGAGCGGAGTGGGCGAGAAGACCACACCGGCGGAGCGAAGCCGGTCCATCGTGGCTTCGGTGTAATACTGGTAGCGACCCTGGAGGTCTTCCGGCATGGGTATGAAGTCGATTGCCGGAGTCCGGCCCAAGGCAGCAAAGGTAGCTTCCGCCAAATCGTGAAACGACCTCGCCTGGCCGGTTCCCAGATTGAAAAGCCCGGAGATCCCGGGCTGCGCCAGCAGGAAGACCAGCACCCGCACCACATCCCGCACGTAAATGAAATCACGAAGCTGACCGCCATCCGCAAAATCCGGCCGGTGCGATTTGAAAAGCCGCACCTTTCCCGTCTGGCGGATTTGCTGCCAGCCATGGAACACCATCGAGGCCATGCGGCCCTTGTGGCCCTCTCCGGGGCCGAACACGTTGAAGAACTTCAGCCCGACGCATTGCCGGGGTCGGGCGGCGCCTGCGACATCTTGGGCGGCCACCCAAAGGTCGAACTCCTGCTTGGACTGCCCGTATAGGTTCAGGGGGCGGAAGACGCGGATATCGGACGCATCATCGAAGCCGGCCGATCCATCCCCGTAGGTCGCAGCACTGGACGCGTAGATCAGCCGGCGGCCTGCGGTGGCGCACCACCGCCAGAGTCGTTGCGAGTAGGCCAGATTGTTCTCCGCGAGATACTCCCAATCCTGTTCCGTGGTGGAGCTGCACGCGCCAAGATGGAATATCACCTCCGGTGCCAGCCGGCCGGACTCCAATTGTGAGAGGAATTCGTGATGGTCCAGAAAGGCGACTCCCGGTGCGACCGACAGGTTGCCTTGCTTGGCGCTGACCAGGGGATGATCCACCGCCAGCAGTTCGGCGGTGGCATGCAGGGTGGCCAGCGCCTCCAGCAGGCGGCTACCGATGAAACCGGCGGCACCGGTGACGACCAGGCGGGGGCTAGCAGGCGGGGGATATGCAGGCATGAATTCAGGATGGGCCAGTGGCGGCAGGTTGGAGGCAAGTCGGGCGGCGGCGCAACATGCGGCCAAAACCTTCAAGGGCTGGGCCGCGCAGGTAGTCTCTGACTACGCCAATCGGCGATGCCAGGCCGCATGAATCTCCTCAAATGTGGTCCGGAGGTTCTTTGTGATGCCCCAGCCGGGATAGTGCGCCTTCAGTTTGTCCAGGTTGGAGATGTAGCAGATGTGGTCGCCCTGGCGGTTTTGGTCCACATACTCGTATTTCATCGGCTTGCCGGAAATGGACGCGATCAGGTCGAAGGCCTCGAGGATCGAGGTCGAGTTGTCCCGGCCGCCGCCCAGATTGTAAACCTCGCCGCAGCGGGGTGCCGCGATGAAGCGCCGCATGAACTGGACCACGTCGTGGCTGTGGATGTTGTCGCGGACCTGCTTCCCCTTGTAGCCGAAGATGCGATAGGTGCGGCCTTCGAGATTGCACTTGATGAGAAAGCTGAGGAAACCGTGCAGCTCCACGCCACTGTGGTTTGGTCCGGTCAGGCAGCCTCCCCGCAGGCAGCAGGTCGGCATGGCGAAGTAGCGGCCGTATTCCTGCACCATGACATCCGCGGCAACCTTGGAGGCGCCAAAGATCGAATGCTTGGACTGATCAATGCGAAACGTCTCCCGGATGCCGTCGGCAAAGGTCGGGTCGGCGTAGTCCCAGCGCTGGTCGAGCTCCTGGAGCGCGATCTCGTTGGGTGCGTCGCCATAGACCTTGTTCGTGCTCATGTGCACGAACGGCGCCTCCGGGCACGCGAGGCGGGTTGCTTCGAGGAAGTTCAGAGTGCCCACGGCGTTCACGTCGAAGTCGTCGAAAGGCCGGCTCGCCGCAAGATCGTGGCTCGGTTGGGCGGCGGTGTGGACGATGGCGGTGGGACTGACCTGTTTCAGCAAGTCCAGCACGCCTGCCCGGTTGCGGATGTCGAGTTCGTGATGCTGGAACCCGGGGAAGGTTTCGCGCAGGCGACGGAGGTTCCAGCGCGTGTCGCCCTGCGGACCGAAGAAGTCGGCCCGCATGTTGTTGTCCACGCCGTGGACTTCCCACCCGTCGTCGGCGAAGTGGCTCACCACTTCGCTGCCAATCAGGCCGCTGGAACCGGTGACGAGAAGGCGTTGCTTGCTCATGCGTGTCGTGTCAGTTGGAAAAGGCTGCGGGACGGTGGGGCAGGGAGTCCAGCCGTTGGCTTACTGCGGACAGGACTTCTTCGACGCCCAGCGCGGTCATGCAGACAAAGGGCGTCGGGGTCTGTTGGCAACGGGGTTTGTTGTAGCAGGGAAACCACGGGCAGATCCCGCCCTTGGAGAGGGCCGTGGAATTTGGTGGCTCCCAGACGGCGATGTCGTTGGCGCCGTTGAGCAGGACGCTGGGTGTTCCCAGGGCGTAGGCGGCGTGAACGGAGAAGCTGTCGAGGGCGATCAACAGATCCATTGCGGCGACCCGCTGAAAGAATTCCCGCAGGGATCCCACCAGCAGCGCGACCCCGTTCTCGGCGAGGCATGGGCGAAGCTCCTGCTCCACCACCGCGCGTTCACTGGGGGCACAGAAGATCCGGACCTGATGACCCCCCCGGCGAAGTCGGGGGATCAGTGCGCGCCAGTTCTCCCAAGGCCAGAGCTTGCTGCGTTGGCTGGCATACGGATGGACACCGAGCATCCGGGGTCCGGAGATCCGGGGCTCGGGTTCCACCGGCAAACTGGGTCCCCGCATTTGGGTGCAGCCGAGTGCACGCGCAAGGTGGTCGTGCACCGCATACACGTTGAACACATCGGCCGGCACCGGCACGGGACGGTTGACCAATCCCAACAGACCGGGCCGCACCAGTCGAAGATAACGGTGCCCGGGAGCCCAGACCACGGCGGCGTTTTCCCTCGAACCGCTCAGCCGGCCCAGCAGGTTTTCCCGAAAGTCACCCGCCGTGTTGACGCAAAGATCGAAGCACTCCCGGCGCACCGCGAGAACGCTGCGGACAAGCTGCCAGCACGCCCGCGCCCCGAACTGCTTGATTGTGCCCATGGGGAAATGGGCATGGTGCTGGCGGTCCACATGGGGGTTGCCCTGAAAGAGTTCCCGGAACGTTGGCCGGGTCCACAGGTGCAGCTCCGCGTCGGGAAAACTCGCCCCCAGTGAATTCACCAACGCGGTGCCGACGACGGCATCACCGAGGTTGCGGGCCTCGAGGACCAGGACTTTTTGGGGAGCTGGGATGGCCACAGAAGAGCGAATCAATCCTGGCCGTAGAGCCCCTTGTCACTCAGACGAAGCCGGATGGAACGCATGACGTCCTTGAAGAATGTCGGATTCAGCATCTTCACGCCCTGCCACATGAGGCTCCTGAAAGAGTGCCACTCGGTGGCCTTGAGGGCAAAGGCGGTCCAGAAAGTGCGGGGAGAAAACATGTAAGGTGTCTTCAAGCCCTGCGCCGTAAAGCGCTCGGTCTCCCGCGTGTTGCCCCCTAGCTTCTCAAGCAGGTAGCGGACCGGTTCCGGCACCGATCCAAAGTGCTCCTGATGCAGCCGGGCGATCATTCCCGCCTGGGTCTTCACCGCGTAGGCAATGCCCGCCTCACGGCTGAAGCGGATCAGCAGATCCAGGTCGAATCCGGGCTTCGCCAGGGTGTGCAACGGCAGGTAGAAGTGTTCGAGCTGAAATGTCCGTTCGGGAAAGATGCTGTGGAACATCACCACCGCCAGCTCCGGTTCGGGGCGCAGCAGCTTCACGGGCACGCCGTGAATTTCCCGGGTCAGGATATGGGGGCGAAGCCGGCGTTTGTTCAGGTAGCAGAAGTAGTCCGTGGAGATCTCCGTGTAGAGATCAATATAATAGGTGCCCCCCTTCTTGCCCTTCCCGATCTTACCTATGCCGCGCGGATCATATACGGTGCGCTGCTGCGGCGCCCATTCGTGAAACGTGTAGCCGCTGCTGAGAATGTGCTGATACATCTGCTCATAGCCCTCGGCGTCGGCCATGCAGATGAGGTCGGTGTCGTTCGGCGTGGCCGGATAGGGCTTGATCGACTTGAAGATGATGTATTGGTCGGGATTCCACGCGTTGACCACCTTGGCCAGCGCGGCAATGACCTCCAGGGTCATCTCCTCGCGGTGCTTCAGCGCCTGATACCTTTCCTCCAACTGCGCGTCCCACCCCTCCCGCCGATGGAGCGAAAGGTAGAGCAGGGCCACACGGTCCTTGAAGGCGAGTTCGTAAACGCCGAGCAACTCCGCATCCGAAAGTGTCGCAAGCGGACGGTCGGAAAACGGCGAACCGAGAAGTTGGAAGAGGATTTTGTTGGAAGCAGACATGCTTGATTAACTCTGGGGTGGAAGAACCGGCAAATTCGAGCGCGAGCTGCGCAGCCGATTCCAAAGTTCTGTTGGCCAATTCGGGCGCATGCAGGGACGTTCCAGCATGACAAAGATCAATGCGCAGATCGCCAGCACGGCCAGGCTGGTGCAGCCGAGCAACAATAGAAGATCCAGAAACTCACTGCCGGTTGCCAGGCGCGGCAAGAGCAGGCGTTCTGAAATAATCGAGAGCACCAGGCGGTGGTAGAGGTAAATCGAGTAACACATGCCGCCGATGATCACGAGCCACCGGTTGGACAGGATGCGGGGCCACACGAGACCATTGGCCGAGGCGTGGTAGGCGAGACCGACCAAGGCGGCGAAGATCAGCTGCCCAGATACGAACTCCCGGGGAAGCCACATTCGCTGTGCGAGGATCGCCAGCCAGGCCATGGAAGCGACCACGTCCCAGCCGGCGCGCCGATCTGGCGCTCGCGCCTTCGAGAGGTATATGTCCGCAAGCAGAAAGCCGACCATAAAGAACGGCAACTGGCCGAGGAGCGTGAATCGGGTGTATGCCATGTATTCCCCGTCCAGCAGCGCGACGGCCACAAGGTCCACCCCGACCAGCAGCATCGCTGCCGCCCGTCGTTGCCAAGGATGGCGGCGTCCCAAAAGGGCAAAGAGAAACGGGGCCAGCACATAAAACTGGATCTCGATTTCCAGCGACCATGCCGCCCACAGGAGGGTGCTGGGCTGACCGAAGCAGAAGATATGGGAATAGGTCAAACTCGCGAAATAATGCGGTGTGAGTTCGGAAAAGTGCCGATGTTTAACCAGCCAATGAACCAAAAGCCAAATGGAGATGGCAACAATGTAGGGCGGTTCGAGGCGGGTGATGCGGCGCAGAAAGTATTTGCGAAGCGCGACCGGTTTCCCGTGATCGAGCCGGGCCTCCAGGAACGGTAGGGCAAGGATGAAGCCGCTGATGACAAAGAACAACTTGACCCCGGGGACGCCGATGTCCGCGAACGCTTCAAACCACGCCGTTCCGACAATCGCCGAGCCTGCCCGATTCTCCGCGAACAGTTCAAAGGTGTGGGCAAGGACCACAAAGGCGATGGCAAAGAAGCGGAGGCCATCGAAGAGGGGGATGAACCGGGTCGTGCCGCTGGTGACCCGTCCAAGACGAACTGCCAAGGCGTCGGCCGTTTTCCTGATTCTGCTCAAGGGCATCCCGATATGAAACGTGTGATGGCAGCGGTCGCATCTCCGAGAACTGACGCCAAAGGTTTGTCCGCATCCAACTGATGGAAACCATACGGTTCAGCCAGTTGCAGGTAGCGCGCCTTTCGCTCCCGCAAGTATTCCGGCGACGGAATGTCGTTCTTCCGCTGATACGCCACGGTCTCGGAGACGTTCAGAAAGAGAAAAAGGTCGGGGCGCGGCAGGAATCGCTCCACACGGCGCGCGGCGGCCAGCATTTCGTCGAGGCCGTTGCCCTGCAACACCCCCACGTTCACCACCGAATCAAGATAGTAGCGGTCCATGATGATGAAGTCGCGGCCCCGCAGCCGGGCCCACAGCAGCTTGAGCCACGCCTGCCAGGCCTGATCCACCAGCCAGACCGCGCCGTAGAGACTCGTCAGCCGGCGGCGACGGCCGCCCACGCTGGCCTTCTGCTGCTGGTAGCTTTGGTAGTCCGCGAACCGGTTGGTCTTCCGCAGGAACAACAGCCGTGCCGCCAGCTTGAAAGGGGCCAGCAGGATGGGGGTGAGCTGGCAATAGACATAGGTGAGCCGCACGCCGCCAATGTCTCGGGCAGCCAATTGGGTTGAGACGGTGGTTTTCCCTGCGCCGTCGGTGCCCAGGAGATAGATGATCTTCATTTCGAGGCAGGGCCCACAAGCCGCGCGTAAAGCCGGTCGAGTTGGTCCAGAGTCCGGTCGAGGCTGAAGCCCAAGGCCACTTGACGGGTATCGGCCGCCGGTTGGCCGGCGAGGGTGTCCAGCGCCCGCAGACAATCCGGCCCCGAGCCATCGAAAAACCGGAGCCCGGGAGGTTCGCCCAGGAAATGCTGGGCGGCGTCGTGCCGTGTCGCCGCAACCCTCAGGCCACAGGCCATCGCCTCCAAGATGGTCAGCGGGAAATCGATCACACCGATGGAATGGCGCGTCGCCGGAAACCGGTCCAGCGGCATCGCCTTGGCCGTGAACACGTAATAATCGCAGGCCTGGTAGATCTCCTGGATGTCGGGGACATAGCCGACCTTGATGAGGAGTCCTGCCCTTTCCATTTCAGCCTGATAAGCGCCCTGTTCAGAGAGCGACTGGCTGCCAATCACCACGCATTGAAACCTCCCCGACTGTTGAGCCGGAACAAGGCATTCCAGGTTGCGGTTGGGTTTGACGTGGCCCACATGCAGGACCAGCTGCCGGTCCAGGGGCAGACCGTGCTTGCGCCGCAACTCCTCCTTGCTTTGGGAGCGCAACTGAAATTTCTCGGGGCGAATCCAGTTGGGAAAGTCCACGATCTCCGATCCTGCCGAGCGGAAGGATTCCACCCAGCGCCGGCTTTGAGCGAGAAAGACGGTTGGTCGCACCAGCGGCAGCAGGGTCCGCCCCGCGGCCCCGACAAACGGTTTGAGACCGGTCGCCACCGTGGGGATCCGGAATCCCAAGGCGGCCTGGTGTGTCCGCAGGGTGACAAGGCTGAAGAACGTCGGCCCGGTGAGGTAGTGGATCACGTCGGGGGAGAACTGACGCACCCGGCCGACCGCCGACAGGGTTCGCGCCTGCTCCGGGTCCAGCGCCAGAACCTCATGCCGCTGCTCCAAGCCTCCGCGGATGTCCGCACACAGCCGGCGCATGCCCTCTTCGGTCCGCGGGTTGAAATCACCAATCAGAACAATACGCATTTCTCAAATCACCCTTTTGCCCGGTTCGGTGCCGGCCATGACGTCCCGGTAAACCTCCAGGGTCTGGGCGGCGCATTTCTCCCAGGAGAACTTTCTCGCCTGCTGAAATCCGGCCATACGCATCCGCTCCCGCAGGCCCGAATCGCCCGCCAGGGTCAACAGATGATGGGCAAAGCCTTCGACATCCTCTGGTGCGGCCATCAATCCGGCGTCACCGACCACCTCCGGAAGCGAGCTGGCATTGGAACAGATCACCGGGGTTCCGCAGCACATCGCCTCCAGCGGGGGGAACCCGAATCCCTCGTAAACTGACGGAAACACGAACGCCTCGGCCGCGCCATAGGCGAGTGGCACATCTTCCGCCGCGAGCGGTCCGGTGAAACGGACCAGCCCCGTCAACCCCAGTTCCTGACCTAACGCGTAGATCGGCTCGTAATCCCAACCCTTGGGCCCTGCGATCACCAATTGGTGTGCCAGCCCCCGCCCGCGGGCCAACGCAAAGGCGCGAAGCAGGGTGGGCAGGTTTTTTCTGGGCTGCAGCACACCCAGATAGAGGAAGAAACGGTCCGGCAACTGGAGTCGCCGCCGGAACTCGGCAACCGCCGCCGGGGCAGCGGGGGAGAACTGGGAGCCGGCGGCGAGGTGGATGACCTTCACTTTGGCCGGATTGGCCCGAAACAGCCGGATGACATCCCTGCGGGTGCTTTCCGAAATTGCAATGATGCGGTCCACGCGCCGAACCAGCGCCTTCCCAAAAATGCGCCATACCAGTCGTCCTCGGGGGCACAGCTTCGGAAACAGGGTTGAAGCGGTATCATGGATGGTGAGCACCTTTCGGTAGGGCGCCTTCCAGACCATCCCTGCAGTTGACGTCAGGTCATGCAGCAAATCCACGGGGACCGAACTCAGTCGGTTGCCCGGCAAATCCCAAGCCCACGGGGGCCGGAGCGGGCTGAACGCCCGACGGGGGCGCAACACCTCGGGCAACTCCCTGTAGAGCGAGTGCTCCATTCGCCGACAATGCACCGAGCAAAGATCCAATGTGGAATCAAGCCGTTGCAACCTGCTCGTTAGGTTTGTCGTGTAGTTCGCGTAACTGAGGTTCTCAAAATCAATACCGTTGGTGACAAGACCCAGGCGCATGAAAGTCCAGAGCTGGAATACGGACCAAAGTTTCGACAAGATGGCCAACAGAGCAAAATCAATGACCGGAAAACGGTGATCAACTGGCATGGGCAGGTTCCGCACCGGCTGGGAGCAATGGTGCCAAACGCCTCCGCCCGGACCGCCTCCGGATCTGAGCTCGAATCACCCACCAGCAAGCGATCGCTGCCAACAATCCCTGATTCGTGCCGGAAATGGTCAACCCCGAAGTGATCGGGTTGAACCCCATGATGCCAAACCAGACCGTTACCAACGGGACAAATTCTAACTGCCTACTGATCACCCGTTGATAAGCAAAGTCGCCAAGGACACATGACAACGTAAAGCCGATGAGCACGCCCCACCACCCAAAGTCCAAGTGGAGGTCACGAAGCACCGTAGAGAACGTGCCCAGCGGGGCATTGGCGATATTCTCGTAGGTCTCCATAATTTCCGACATGTTCACCGCGTAGTGCCGCTCGCCGAACCCTGTTTTTCGAAGCACCATCGCTGGGACATCTAAGTTGAAGGCGCCGGCAAGACGGGCTTCGAGGCCTAGTTCCAAATACATGCTCCACTGTTGCACCGGAGATCCCAAATATCCGACAGATCCGATGACGGCTTCCGCAAGCCCAGATTTCTCCAGAACCTGCATCACGGGCGCGTAGGCTTGGTTGATATCCATAATCTGGCTGTAACGGTGCTGATCTTGGGTCACTCGAAATCGGCGCTCGAAAAGGTAGCCCAGCAGGATGAGCACGACTGCCACAAACAAGCCGAGGGGGAGGATATTTACCAACCGCGTGCTTTGCCTGCGGCCGCGAAAGTGAGCGCCAGACAGATAAAGACCGACAAAGCTCATGGCACCCAAGCCAATGCCAGTGCGGCCACCTAGATAATAGACATTCAGGGCATGGCCCGCTCCGGAAAAAAGAAACAGCAACCGCTGCGGAAGCGAGAGTTGGCGAAAGAACAGCATCACCACCCCCATGGGTAAAACCCAGAAACCGGTTAGCCAAGCCAGAATCGCCCCGACCGAGCGTTGCGACTCCTCGCGGCCTGCCAGGTAACGTTCGCCAATATCCAACGATAGGCCGCGATTGTTTACGATGCCTGTATGATAGACTCGCCCCACGAGCCCAATGATGACGAGCACAGCTGCCAATTGGGTCAGCGTTATCAGCCAAGGTGGCAGAGTCGGTTCCATATCTGACTGAATGGAGGTGTCGGCCTTAGGCCGGGCCATCTTCCGGCTGATCACCCAGGTGCCCGCCACGGCCGCTACCACGGTGCTGAATCCTAGCGTCGTAATGGGGTAATAACGCACGAAATCTATGCCCGCAAAGAAAGTCACAAGTCCCCAAGTCAGCAGGCATAGCTCCGTGGGTGGCATGGCTTCACCACGGACAATTCGTCGCCCGGCTCGGATCAAGAGCAGGACGCCCAGCACGATTAACAGAGACTGGAGCATGATGAGTGTGTGTTTGATTAATCAGCAAAAGCGCCATCCGGCATGGTTCGGCGCCAATGGTGGCCGTCGTTATCATAACGCTTTACAATTCGCGCTGGCACTCCCACCGCAACACAGTAATCAGGCACGCTTCTGTTTACAACTGTGCGAGTTCCGATGATGCAACGGCGTCCAATTGCTACACCGGGGAGAATACTACAGCCGATCCCAATGAATGTGCCCTCACCAATGGTCACTTCTGCACCATCGTCGCTATACTGGTCTCCGATGCGGCCTTCGCCTATTGCCTTCGCATATGGATGATCCACGTCGGTGATCATTGTAAAGGCGCTAACGGAGACATTGTCGGCAATTCTCACCCGATTTTGGACGACGATGTGAAGATGCTGCTCAAGATTGACGTTGGAACCAATTTCAAGCCGGGGATTTCGGGTGGGATTGGTGAGCACGACTTCGAGACGTGCGCCATGACGTATGGTTACCTGGTCACCCAAATGCATCCGTTCGGGGCGATTCAGCAGCATCGGCGGGTGGATTTCGCAACGCCTGCCCAAGCTCCCAAACACCAATCTATAGAAGGTGACGGTCTTGAATCGCCACCACAGGCGGCAAATACGGTTCCATTGATCGTAGGGTGAACGCGCAGAGGCCATAGGATCAGTTCGAGATTGTGCCAATCAGTGCTTCAACAACACGCTGCGCAGCTTGTCCATCGACTTTTAAGCATTCCAATTCTCGGATGCGGGCACGCCCATCCGCGTGGAGCGTCCGGTCTACAAGATAGGCTTGGACCAATTCCAGCAAATGTTCAGGCGAACTGGCCACGGGCTGCCCGCCGGACTGCAGGATGGGTTGCATGTAGGTGAAATCCCACCACCGCCGGATGGATTCGTCGTAAGGACGTTGGGCATAGCCATCGAACCCGAGGCCGATGCTAGGGCAGTCCATCGCCGAGGCATCCACCACGAGGGTGGAGCCCGGGTGGATGAGCACTGCGGCGTGGGCAAGGATCTCGGCCAGTTGCCGCGCATCCCCGCGGTCAGGCGAAAGCAGCCTTCCCCATTTGCGAACGCGGGGGCGGTCAATGCGCACGAACGGATGCCGGCGTTCGTAATCTAAATACGGTTCCGGGGAATCGGCGTTTGAGCCCGTGTCCATGACCTGTGGGTGCATCCGCACCAGCAGTTGACATTCGCGGGGCAGGCGTCCGTCCAGGATAGCCTTTGTTAGCAGGTCCAGCACCTCCAGGTTATGCGAATAGTATCTGGGAGGGATTGTGCCCAGCACTAGGAACGGGCGAGCTGGGTCCAACCCCATCCGGCGGCAAAAGTTCTCGCGGCAGGCCAACTCGTGGGGACGGCCGTAAAGGTCGAACTGCGCGGCCCCACAGGCCACAGTGCGTTCCAGCGGGATGTCGTGCAGTTCGGCGGCCTCGCGGCGCATGATCTCGTTCCAGACGACCAGCCGGTCCGGCTGGGCGCCCATGATGCCCTTGGAGCTGAGGTTGTCCCAGCTATAGACCACCGAAGCGGTGCGAATAGTCCGATGACGGGCCTGTCGGAGCAGCCGGATTTCCTGAGTCTGTGATCCATAGTCGCTGGTGACCACCAGAGAGGGCCGATATTGTTCGAACAATTTGGCAAACTCCCCGCCCCGGTTGATCTGCGCCTCCAACCACAGCCACGCCGCCCTCACCCAGGAAAGTCGCCCCAGCCAAGGGTTCACGTTCCGGACCAGCCAATGGTGGAACGGCTGCTCCCGCTTCATGATCGAGGAAAATACGCTGACCGTGCGGTTCCGGGCCGGGTTTGAGAGCAGATAGCGACGAACAAAGACAAACTTGCTTTCCCACCGGTTGCGTGAGGTAGGAATTGCCTCCACGCAGACATTGGGGCCTGCGAACTCGGCGGCGATGGATTCCACACTTTCCTGGGGCACAAGAATCACCACTCGCCACGAACGGTTCAGACCGGAAAGCACGTCGCTGAAGAGCAGATTCCGGATACGGAACCCCTCGGTAATCAGGAGGAAGAGGGTGGGCATGAAGGGGAACGGGCGCCGAGATCCGCCTCCTGCCACAGGAGACGGAAACGCCGGCCTTGCAGTTACTTTTCAGGAACCGCTCATTTTGCCGGCCTGCTTTTGCGCTAAGGTGACGTGCCGGCGCAGGAATGTCCAAGCGACGAGCGCAGCGCCAGCCGCCCCGGCATAGGTTTCCGGTTCGGGAACTCCCGTGTAGTGGACCGAAAGATCATCCAGCGTAAGACCGGAGTAGGCGACGGTGAACTGGCGCAGGCCCAAACCGGTGAGGGGGCCCGTGAGAGGGGCGGAGACGGAGTCGACTGCCGTCGGCGGGTTGGAAATGTCGGTATCCACCCATAGGCTCGCCGCCAAGCTTTCCCCGTTAGGGTTTCGCAGGCTGTAGCGCACTGTCACCGTATGGACACCCGACGACAAATCTCCGGTCAGGGCATCGGTCGGGATGCTCTGATCCTGATCAGCCTCCAACCCCAGCCGAAACCCGGAGCTAATTGGAGCCACCAGCCGGAGCTGGGCCCTCGGGTTGGCGTGACTGTCCAGCAGCGAAATGAACAGCGCTTGACTGCCGGTCGCCGGCGCAACTCCCACACTGAAATCCAAAGTGAAGCTGTAGGTCAGGAATCCTGAGTTCAACGGGTGGCCGACAATGCCGTTCGCATAGGGGTGGCCCAGCGGACGGCTGGCGAGATACCGCGTGCCAGCAGCGCCACCTGTAAGGGTGAGGCTTTCACCGGAAACCAGGATCGGGTTGCCGCCGGCCACATTGTAAGCGGTCCAGTTGCCACCGCTTACAAGCGCGAGCTCGCCGTCGGGATAGTCGAACGGCTCGGTGAAAATCTGGGCGCGAAGTAAGACGCCACCGGTCACGGCCAAGATGAATGGAAGGACGGGACGAAAGTTTATGAGACGCGATGGATGAATGCCGGCCATTTGCCTGCTGCCTCGTTCAGGCGGTGGACCTTACTCGGCTGAAGCGGCGGCGCAAACGTTCAAAAAGTTGCCCCAGATCGTCCGTTTCAAGACGGCACATGTCGGGCCAGCGGCCGCCGGCCAGGCGGAGGAACCAGCCTGCCTGGAGTCCGGCCAGCAGCAGGGTGCCGGCGAGGCAGGCCAGCGCATTGCCCACGAGCCCCAGCCGCGGGATGAGCAGGCAGCTCAGGCCCGCATTGGCGAGGCCGGCAACCAGGGTGAAGCGGGCGTTGAGGCCGGGCTTGCCCACGCCCACAAAGTAGGTCTGGAGGCTGATGGCGACGCCGAAGAACACGGCGGCGAGGAGAAGGATTTCGAGGGCCGGCACGGCCTCAGCGAACCGCTCGCCGTAGAAGGCGGGCACCACCCACGGGGCGCCGAGGGCGATCGGGGCGACGACGGCCAGCATGATCCACAGCACGTTGCGGGTGACCTTGGCGACGAGCGTGCCCGCAGCCGCGGTGTCAGCCCCCGAGGCTTCGCCGGCGACGAGTCCGCTCACGGCGCGCGGGACGGTGAGCACGGTGTCGAACGGGACGCGGGAGACGGAATAGATGCCGACGGCGGCGGTGCCGAGGAAGGCCTGGACGAGGAAGGTGTCCACGCGCTTGAGGATCAGCGAGCCGAGGGAAACGAGGTAGTTCTGGAGGCCGAGGCGGAGCATTTCGCGGAACACGCCGCGGTCGAAGGCCGCGGCCTGGCCGGCGGTGGCGCGCAGCACGCGGCGGGCGATGAAGGCGACGTTGACGGCCTGGGCCAGGGCGAGGGCGGCCAGCCCGCCCACGACGCCGAACTTCAGCCAGACGACGAGGAGGAGTGTGAAGCCCATGTTGAGCACACCCAGTCCAACCGTTTGCTTGGCGTATTCCCGGGCCTGCCCCTGGGCGAGCAGGAGCGCGGCGAGGAAGTTGGTGGCCATGCTCAGCGGCAGGATGACCAGGAGCAGCTGGATCATGACCGGCTGGGCCGGGGTGCCCTCGAAAAGGAGCTGCCAGAGGCGATCCCGGGCCAGCAGCAGCACGGCGGCGGTGAGACCGGTGAAGCCGAGCAGCAGGGCGAGGTAATGGAGCAGGAGGGTGCGGGCGTTGGCGGCCTCCTTGCGGACCAGATAGGTGGCGGCGTTGGGCAGGCCGAGCTGGCCGACGGCCGACAGCAGGGTGAGGCCGGTGGTGAGGATCAGGAGCACCCCCTTGCCCTCGGCGCCCAGCGTGCGCACGACCAGCACGCCGGTCACGAACTGGAGCGGCAGGACCGCCCAGTTGCTGAGGAACACGCCGAAACCTTTTTGGGCCAGCTTCAAGGGGGAGCAGCAGGGGAGACGTTAAGACGGTGAGACGCGTGGGTTGCCGGCATCGCGCTGCGGCGGAACGAAGCGTCAGATCAATTTACCCGGCGGGCAGCCGGGCCGCCTGTCCCACAACCCCGGTTGGCGTAGGAGACGAGGTGACGAGTCTCACTTCTTCCCGAAAAGACAGAGCCTCCTGACGTCGGCTCCTACGATCAGCTTTTTTGCGAGCTGCCAGTGCGGAAGGCACCCTGCCCTACTCACCGGTCATTTCCGCCTCAACTTTCGCGAAATCCTCGAGCGTATCGATGCTCACCAGCACGCCTTCGAGGGCGACGGCGGCGGTCCGGGCCCCCTTGATCGTGCGCTGGTCGAGCAGACAGCCCCGCGCAATGGCATAGGAGGCGCCGTTGCGGTGATAGACCGGGGTGAGTTGCTGGCGGGCGATGATCTGGGCGCCGCGCGAATCGAAATAGTCCATCGCCCCGTCGGGCCCGAGGGCGAGCGCCTTGAGCGGGTGATACTTCAGGTCGGTGGGCGAGACGGTCCACACGGCATCCCAGCCTTCGCGCACCAGCTTTTCGACGGTGGCGGTGACGTGTTCCGGCCGCCGCAGGGGACAGGTGGGCTGGAGCATCACCACGACGTCATACGTCCGTCCGTCCTGCCGTTCCATTTCGAGCAGGGCGTGCTGGAGGACATCCCAGTCGCCGATGCGGTCGCCCGAGAGGGATTCCGGACGGCGAAACGGGGCCGCGATGCCGCTGGCCTCCGCCGCCGCGGCGATGACGTCGCTGTCGGTGGAGGTCACCACCCGGTCCACCCAGGGCAGTTGCGCGACCAGTTCGCCGGTGTGGGCGATGAGCGGCCTGCCGCGGAGCGGGTGGATGTTTTTGTGCTTCACGCCCTTGCTGCCACCGCGGGCGGGCACGACCACGAGGATGGATTTGCCGTCAAACATCGGAATAGGGGAAGAATGTGGCGGTAACCGGCGAGGAACGACTCATTCGGTCAGATGAAAGTGGGCCGGTGGGAAGGTGGGCGCCGAACGGGCCAGGAGGGCATTGACTCCCTCGCTTCCACTCGGAGTGGAGGAGAGGGATGGGGAGAGGAGGTTCCTCGCGCGACGCGGGAGTCACGACAAGCGCAAGCTCGGCCAAATCTACTGCACCTTTACGCCTCGAGCCACGCGTAGAGGTAGTCAGCCTGGCCGGACTGTTCGAGCGCCGGGGCGAAGGCCGCGGCGAGCGCAGGCGGCACCGTCACCTTGCCCAGGCCGCTGGGCCGCCGGTCGCGAAGCCAAAGGAAGAAGTTGGACACATCGAAACGGTGGACGTGGAAGGGTTGGACCGTCTTGAAACCGGCTGCCTGGCCGAGCCGGGTGAGGCTGGCCGCGTCGAAATACCAGCGGTGAACCTGCCGGTAGAAGAAGGAGGCATAGTCCTGCGGCAGAAGGTCGAGCAACCAGTCGTTGCGGTTGGGGGTGCTCACGAGGGCGCGACCGCCGGGGGCGAGCAGGGCGCGGATCTCGCGGAACAGCGCCAGCGGATCCTCGACGTGCTCGACGACCGAGAAACACACCGCGAGATCCACCTTCCCGAGCCACTCGGGGCTGACCTGCGAGCCGTAGGCGAACACGCGGTGGCCCTTGCGGGCGAGTTCGGGATGAAAGGACTGGGTGGGTTCCACCGCCACGGTGGCGCCCGCGAAGCCCTTCACCAAATCGAGAAAGGAACCGGCCCCGCAGCCGAGGTCGGCAACCACGCGGCCCCGCAGGCGGTCGGTGCCGATGAGCTGGAGCTTGTGCGCCTGCTCGCCGTCGTGGGTCTGGTAATAGCGCTCCGGGCCGCCGCTGCCGTCCACGAGCCGGCGGTATTCGTCGGATTCATAGTCCACGGTGGCGCCCTCCAGGGTGGCGGCGCCGCAGCCGCCGCAACGCCAGACAGTGTGCGGTTGGGCGGACAGCGAACCGAATTTGCCGATGCGGACCGGCCCCTGGTAGTGGGGTATCCAGGCGGAGGCGCCGCAGATGGCGCAGGGAACGGAGTAACTCATGTCAGGGAATTGAGGCCGAGCGCGGCCGGCAGGTCGGCGAGGTGTTCGAGGCGGGAGCCGTAGGGGGCGTGCGTGAGTTCGCCCACGGCAAAAAAGGCGCAGCCGACCGCCTGCGCGGCCTGCCAGTCGGCCGGACCGTCGCCGACCAGGGCCAGCGCGTCGGGAGTGAGCCGTTCGGCCGCGAGGATGTCCCGCAGGATGTCGGCCTTCTCCCGCGGCCGGCCGAAGATACCGCGGAACCACGGGGTCCAGCCCCGGCGTGCCACCACGCGGCGGAGCGGTTCCTGCGGCGTGGCGGAATTGACGTAGAGCGGCAGCCGGGGCGCCAGCCGCCGCAGGAGTTCGCCGGCACCGGGCATCTCGGGGCAGGTGGCCTGCCCGTCCTCGCACAGGTCGTTGTAGGACCGGGCGAGGTCGGCGGCGAGTTCCCCGCGGTCACCGGCCGGCAGGCGGGCCTGGCCGGCCAGCGCGTCGAGCATCACGCCGATCAGTTCATACCGGTCGGCGGTGGGATGCTCGCCCAGCAGGGCGGCGGTCTCGGCCCGGTCGCAGCCGAGGCGGGCGAACACGCCGAACCACGCCTCGCGCTTGATCCGGTTGGAGTCGGCCAGCGTGCCGTCGTAGTCGAACACGACGCAGCGGCACACGGCGGACGGCTGACCGGCCATGTCCGGCACCTCAGATCTGATAACGGCCCCAGTTGTTGACGATCGTCTTGCGGGCCTCGCGCGGGATGGTGTTGATGCGCTTGTCCTCGTAGAACGAGTCGTTGTTGAAGTGGGTGGTCGAGACCTCCTCGAAGATCACGCCGGTCTCGGTCCAGAACTCATGCCAGCAGCCCTGCGGCACGAGCTGGATGTCGCCCGGGTGCAGCGTCCGCCGCCGGCCCTCGAGCTCGATCTCGAGCACGCCCCACAGGACCTGGAAGCTCTCTTCCTTCTTCTTGTGGTAATGGCTGGGATGATACTGGCCGGGCAGCTGGACGATCAGCTTCTTGCAGTAGTCGCGGTTGATGCACTCGATGATGGTGGCCCCCGTCTTCGCGAATTCGCCCAGGCCGAAGTGGTGGGAAAACTCGAGCCGGAAGTCGGTGTTCAGGGCAATCCGGGCCTCGTTGAGCATGGCCTTGATCTCGTGGATCGTGTGGAACAGCACCGCCTTCTCGGACGGGGCGGGCCGGGTGATGTCGGCGAGCAGGACCGGGGCGTCCTTGGCGAGGTCGGTGTGGACGACGATGCCGTCCTTCCACTGGCCGGAGCTGAGCTGGCCTTCGGCGAAGGGCATTGCGAAATAGACGTCCTCGCGGCGGAGGGTGCCGCCGGCCTTGATCGGGTCGCGGATGAAGACGCCGCGTTTCAGCGAGTCGAGCGACGCGATCTCCTCGGCCGGGGCGGGCTGGCGCTGGGGATGGCCGAGCATGACCCGGGTGCGCTGGGCGGCCCGGATCCAGGCCTCGACCTGCGGCGGGGTGGAGGAATAGGCGTTGAGCTTGATCTCGTTGGTGGCGATGCCGACATGGCGTTCCAGCATCCGGGCGCCCTTGGCCACCGCGACCATGACCGCGGTCGTGTCCTCCGGCACCTCGTGGGTGGAGAAGCCGACGACCTTGGACGGATGCCGGTTGCGGATGACCTCCACCTGGTTGAGCTCCAACTGGTGGTCCGGCGTGGGGTAGATGGACACGCAGTGCATCAGCGCGAAGTGCACGCGGCGGTGGTCCAGGAAGCTCACGAGGTCGTCAATGTCCTCCAGCGTGAGCCCGCCGGTGGACACGATGACCGGCTTGGTGAGGGTGGCGATCTTCTCGAGCAGCGGCCAGTCCTTGGCCGAGCAGCTCGCGACCTTGATGATCTCGATGTCCAGCGCGTCGATGAGGTCCACCGACTCCTCGTCGAAGGGCGTGGAGATTGTCAGCATGCCCGCGTCACGCACCGCTTGGGTGAGGCGCGCGAACTGCTCGCGGCCGAGCCGGGTGCTGAGGAAGCGCGGGATGTGCTTGTTGTTGCTGCCCTGCTGGTGGGCCGGGTGCACGAAGGTGTCGAGCTGCCGGAACTGGAACTTGAACGCGGCCCGGGCGCCCGTGGCCCGGACCACGGCCCCGACCTCCGCGATGATGCGGAGCGCGTGTTCAACGCTGCCCTGGTGGTTGTTGGCCAGATCGAGGACGAACAGGTCCGCGAAGTCGAAGGTGGTGTTCATGGATGAGGGGGCGGGGACGGGATTCAGGCGGTGCGCAGGGCGGACGGAACCCAGCCCTGGGTGTAGTCAATCTGCACCCGGCGCTTCTCGCGGTCAGAGCGGTGGGCGGCGGCGATGACCATCATGGTCTCCAGACCGCGTTCGAGGGACATGGGCGAGGTGTTGCCGGGGCCGGGCAGATGGGCCTCGATGTGCCGGAGCTCCTCGATGAAGTCGTCCGGCCGGCGCTTGGGCAGCTCGATCACCTGGGGTGCCTGGCCCTTGAGCTTCAGCACTACGGCATCGCCCTGCGGATTGTAGCCGTTGTGCCATTCGAGCGTGCCTTCCGTGCCCTGGATGAAGGCCCACTTCTTGACCGGCTGGGTGACCACGTCTTGGACGACCCGCCCGACGAAGCCCTTCTCGGTGCGCAGGTGGAGCAGGCACAGGCTGTCGTAGAGCGCCTTGCCGTCCTGCACGTAGGTGAGCATCGCGTCCACCTCCGCCACGCGGCCGAAGCCGAGGAAGTGGCTGAGATACTGCCAGAAATTGAGTGCATGCGAGTGTTCGCCGCTGGCGCCGCCGCCGGCTTCCCAGAAGCCGAGGTAGCTGTCGGCCGGGCCGCTGAGCCACGGATGGGCCTTGAAGATGCCGCCCCAGTGCTCGCGGAACTCGACGTCGAAGGTCTTGATCTCGCCGATCGTGCCGGCCCGGAGGATTTCCTCGGTCTGGCGGGCGGACTTGCCCACGACATGGTCATAGCCCACGAACATCTTGGTGGAGGAGCTCGCGATGGCCTTGGCCAGATCGTCCATGAGGTTGAGCGACGGCGGGCAGAGCGGCTTCTCCACCTGGATCGCCCGCGGCGATTCCTTGAGCGCCTCCAGTGCTAGGGGGAGGTGATATTGCGGCGGCGTGCCGACACAGATCAGGTCGAAGCCGCCCCGGGGCTGCTCGTCAGGGGTGCAGAGGCGGATGGTCTCGTCCCATTGGCCGTAACGGCTGGGATAGATGTCCCGCTGCATGCGCGCGAGGGCGTCGCGGCTGACGTCCACGACCACGACTTCGGCGCCCAGCGTGCGGGCGGCATTGGTGAGGTGATTGCCGATGGAACCGGCACCGTAGATTTTTACTCGTTTTAGGCTCATAGTGTTGCATCCGCCATCGTTGGATATGAGAACTACTTGTCGCTGATCGCCGTTAGGCTCAACCAATTGTCCGCCAATGCCTTGCCTTCTTCCAAGGCTGAGCCAGGTGCCCCTAGAAGTGGCATGGAGAAGCGCACGAATTGCTTCCGTCCGGTCGCCTTCAACCGGTTTTTGAGCACTGTCAGAAACTGTCCGGAGCGCCGGATACGCGATTGATTGTCCTGGTAACCGCGACCATCTCGACCCAATCTCGAGCCGCCCGACTCCGCGACAAAGCGGCTTCCTTCTTCCAAAGGCAAACCGCTCAGCAGTGTGGTCCAGAGCACCAATTCCCGACCACCCGCCGCTCCTGTCTGGAACACCCGGCATTCGAAGGGCAGTGACCGGCCGTCCAAGGGCACCTCCACCCGGGAGGGAACCAGTCCACCGATGACCTTCATGCCGCTGTTGACCCAACATTCGTCGGGAGTGTGCTGCACCACGGTCATCTGGCGGGAATCCCGCGCGTCCCAGTCTGCCGCAAAGACGATTACGCGGTTTGGCCCATAGAACGTGCCATTGAAAAGATTGGTGGTGGCCAGTGTTTCCTTTACCTGCTCGGACAGCGGTTCTGCGACGAACCGATAGCCGGCAAGTTCCCGGGCCACCCTGAGCTCGAATCGTTCACCCGCGGCAGGTGGCAGCAGGTTAAACCACGCCCATGGCCCGCCCAAGGCGGCCACCAGTAACAGGCTCACAGTTGCGATGCGGACGTTCATCGGGTCTCAGGCTATGATTGGACGAGCTCGGGCGACAGTTTCAAACGCGTTGGCAGTGGCCCGGCGGGTTGTTTCCGGGACCAGGTCCTGACGTTCATCCCGGGTTTGGATCGTTGATCGCCGACAACGCCAGGCTGAGCTCGCTCCGCGAGACCGTGGCGGTGCCCAGTTTGGCCACTACCAGTCCCGCGGCCACGTTGGCGATTTGCACCGACGCAGCGGGTGATTGCCCAGCCGCCAGGGCCGCCGTGAGGGTTGCCACGACCGTGTCTCCGGCTCCGGATACATCCGCAACTTCCCGGGCCACGGTTGGAAATCGCCGGTGTTCACCCTGTCGGGGCGAGAGTAGAATACCCTCCTCACTCAGAGTTATGACCAGATGTTCGGGGTCATATTTTCGGCGGATCTCGGCACAGATAGTCTCAATGGAGGCGGTCCGGGCAAGGTCGTCAGTCAAGCCCGACAACTCCACCGCCTCACCTCGGTTGGGGGTCAGGAGATTGAGCCCGGACACATCCAGGGATCGCTTTGGTTTGGGATCCATCGCCACAAACAGACGGCGACTCCGGGTAAGGTCACGCACCCGGTCCACCACTGGCTGACCAATCACGCCCTTGGCGTAGTCGGACAGGATCACCGCATCATGCGCTACCACCCGTTCGGCCAACAGGTCGAGCAATGCCGGATCAAGGGCGTAATGTTCGGGCCGGGCTTCCCAGTCCAACCGGCAAACTTGTTGGCGTTGGGTCATCACCCGCGTCTTGGTAATGGTCGTGACGCCTCGCCGGGCGAGTTCCGGCCTGAACGCCACACCACGGCCGGCGAGCAGATCACCCACCTCGCGGCCCGAGTTGTCGTTACCAACCAACCCGAAGACTTCCGTTCTCACGCCGAGTGCGGCCAGATTGAGTGCGACATTGGCCGCGCCGCCGGCGGTCGCAGATTCCCGCTGCACTTCGACCACAGGCACGGGTGCCTCCGGCGAAATCCGGCGCACCGAGCCCCAAAGATAACGGTCCAGCATGACGTCGCCGACCACGAGGACGGAGACTTGGTCCAGAAAGGCGAGGTTCACAGGGGCGAAGCGGGGATAGAACTGGGAGCGGAGAGCAGGGCGGAAAGCGGGAGGGGGCAGAGCAGAAGGGGCTAGTGGATGTCTGCTTCGATTTGGGTCAGCCAAGCATGAAGGATGAACGTGTGCACTTCCTGAATGCGGGCCGTGACGCTGCTGGGAACGATGATCTCATGGTCGGCCTTCCCTTTGGCGGCACCACCTGTTTTCCCCAGCACGGCGATGGTCTTCAGACCGCGCGAACGTGCTGTTTCCAAGGCCTGAGTGAGGTTGGGCGAATTGCCGCTGGTGGTGAACACGACGAGCACGTCGCCCGGTCGGCCAAGACCTTCCACCTGCCGGGAAAACAATCGGTCAAAGCCGTAGTCGTTGCCAATGCAGGTCAGGAGGGTCGGGTCGGCACACAGGCAGACCGCCGGCAGTGAAGGGCGTTCCTTGTCAAAGCGCCCGACCAGTTCCTCTGCCAGGTGGAGGGCATCCGCGGCGCTGCCTCCGTTGCCGGCGGTCAGCAGCTTGTTTCCCGCCGCGAGGGCCGACTGGATTTCCCGACCGGCGGCCTCCACGGCCGGCAGCCAGGGCCGAAACCGGTCAAGCGTGGCCAGGAGATCATTCAGAGCAGCGGTGAGCATGGCGGAAATCGGCAAAGGGCTGAACGGAAAGCGCGAGGGAGCAGAGTGGCAGGGGGCGGCCTGCCAAGTTGGACAATGTTGGAGAAAACCGGCGTTTTTGCCCAAATCGGGCTGGTTTGCGCGGCACTTTGAGGCAGCGCGGGCGCCGGAATTTCAGGTGTGGCCCCAAGAGTGCCGAGTGCGCCCGCAGGAATGACGTCGGCGGTGGCAGGTCAAGCGGGTGTCCCGGCGGGAGTGACGTGGGCGAGCACACCCTCGACGGGGGTGGGCACGCACCGGGTCGGTGCGGACGCACCCCGGCCCGGTGCGCGCGGACACTGATGAGGGGTGAGCCTACGTCCACGGGACGTGGGCGCTCCGCGGGTAGCGCCCGCCTCCGGCTGGCCGTGCCGCCGGCGTCTCGCCGGCCTTCGCAGTCCCGCCTAGGGCAGCATCAAAATGACCCGGCGCGGATTTTCGCCAGTTATTCACCGCCATTTTATCGACAAAAACGCCCATTTTTCGACTCCCGCCAGTAGTTATTCGATTTGCTCACACCCTTACATTTCGGCTTTTAACCGACGGAATCACCGCAACAATGGGGTCGCTAGCGGCAGTAGGCAGTCCGGTCGCAGACCACAAGCCGTTGTGCAAAAGTGGTAATCGCCTTGAGTGAGGTGAACCTGCGTTGTCCGGCGCCCCGGCCGTTGGCCCATATGCCAAGTAATCCGAAAGCCGTCGCTGAACGGTTTGAATCAGTCATCCAGGCGTGGGAGACCCTGCGCCCCACCAAAACCTTCGCCGGCCTGACCTTGGCGGCGTTCAAGGCCCAGATCCAACCGTCGTTCGATGCCCGCCAGCGGTTGCTGGAACTGGAGGCGGAAGCGACGGCGGTCAAGGTCACGCGCGACGTCGCCGACCGGATCAGCAACGACACTGCCCTGCTGATCGTCCACGCCGTAAAAGGCGATCCGCTGGAGGGGGAAAACGGTGAGCTGTATGCCGCCATGGGTTACATCCGCAAAGCGGACCGCCGCAGCGGGCTGACCCGTCGCCCAGCCTCCAGCCCACCGTCTCCCGGGACCAACGCACAGAACTGAGCTGAGCCAGTTCTCTGCCTGCAAGCGCCGGACTGTTCGCAGCAGTCCGGCGTCTTTTTTGGGCACGTCCAAGGACGACCCAGCGGGCAGATTGAACAGGGAGAGCTTGGTTCCGTGAACCGCCCGTGGTGTCCCGCACCGGGCGAAAAGGCTCAAGGGAATTTCTTACCGAGGGGCGAGTTGGAGAACCGTGGAGCAAAGCGGAAAGCGGGAAGTGGGAAGAGCAGGGAGCGCGAAGCAGGGAGCAGGGAGCAGGGAGCGGAGGATGACTGCTTCCGGGAAGTCCGCCTTGGACTTCTGACCGGACCGCGAGTAACCCTGCTTTGGTCCTTATGCCACGCGTGCTTGTCACCGGAATTGCCGGATTCATTGGATCCCACGTTGCCGATCATTGCCTCCGGCAGGGGCTTGAAGTGGTCGGCCTGGACGACCTCAGTGGCGGCTTCTGGCGCAACGTCCCGGCCGCAGCCCGCTTGGTCGTGGGCGATGTTTCCGACCCCGCGGTGGTGGCCCGCCTGTGGTCGGAGCTCGGCCCGTTCGACTACGTCTATCATCTCGCCGCCTACGCCGCCGAGGGGTTGTCCCATCACATCCGGCGCTTCAACTACCGGCACAATCTGGTTGCCACGGCCAACCTCATCAATGAAGCGGTGCTGCACGGCACCCGGCACTTTGTATTCACCTCGTCGATTGCCGTTTATGGGGCCGGTCAGGTGCCGCTCCGTGAGGACACTGTGCCGCTGCCGGAAGATCCCTATGGCATTGCCAAATATGCCGGCGAACTCGACCTGCAGGCCGCCCAGCGGGTGTTTGGTCTGCCGTTCACCATTTTCCGGCCGCACAACGTCTATGGTGAGCGGCAGAATCTCTCGGATCCCTACCGCAACGTGATCGGCATCTTCTTCAACCGCTGTCGGAACGGCCAACCGCTCACCGTGTTTGGCGATGGGCAGCAAACCCGCGCCTTCACCCATGTGGACGATGTGGCCCCGCTGATCGCGCGGGCGCCGCTCGTGGCGGCCGCCCAAAACGAGACCTTCAATGTCGGCGCCGACGAACCGGTGCGGGTCGTGGACCTGGCCCGTGAAATCGCCGCGGCGCTGGGGATGCCCGCCCGGATCGAACATCTGCCGGCCCGTCCGGAAGTGCTGCATGCCTTCGCCGACCACCGCAAAATCCGGCACGCGTTCAATCCTCCGGCGCCCATCGCCTTGCCCGACGGGTTGCGGCGCATGGCGGCGTGGCTGCAGACCCTGACGCCGGCTCCACCAAAACGTTTCTCCGCCATTGAGGTGCCCAACGGACTGCCGCCCAGTTGGCGGTGAGGGGGGAAGAGCAGGGAGCCAAGAGCAGGGAGCAGGGAGCGACGGACTCGGAGCGGAGGCGGCGAATGAAGGCGAGGTTCAGGCGGCAAGAGGGAAGGGCAAAGGGGTAAGGGTGACGCTGGTCCTTCTATCGGGAGCGGGCGAGGTTGGTCAGCTTGCGGCTGAGTTCGTCTCCCAACTGCAGCAAGGGCCCGACCTCTGCCGCGGGGATGAGTCCGAGCTTTTCGAAGACCAGCAGCATCGATGCATCCTCAAACAGCGAACGGCGGGCAATGTTGAGGAACTGGATGAATTCCTGCCGATGCACGCTGCCGGAGCCTTCGGCAATATTGTTGGTCAGTGACAAGCCCGCGCCACGGAGCTGCTCGGCATAGCGATAGAGGCGCCGCTCATCCAACCGTTCGGCCACCCGGTGCAACTCGACTGCCAAATCGCGAGCCAGTTGCCATACCTCCAAGCCTTCAAAGCGCCAATGCGGCCGTCGCGCGTTGTTATGCCCGGATGGCTCCATGTGATTGGTTCGCTTACCGCTTACCGCTTACCCCTTGCCCCTTGCCCCTTGCCCCTCCCCGCTCCGTGCTCCCCTAAACCAAGCCACGAACTTCGGGATGCCGTCGGTGATCTTCGTTTTCGGATCGTAGCCGAGGAGCCGGCGTGCCTTCGAGATGTCCGCGTAGGTCACCGGCACGTCACCGGGCTGCAGCGGCTGGCGATCGATGAGCGCGGTTTTGCCGAGCGCCCTTTCCAGCAGCGCAATGAGTTCATCGAGCCGCACTGTCTGCGATTCGCCGAGGTTGAACACCTCGTAACCGAGGGTCCGTTCCGTGCAGGCCACCACGCCGTCCACGATGTCCTCGACGAAGGTGTAGTCCCGCCGGGCGGAACCGTCGCCGAAGACCGGGATCGGCCGGCCGCTGTCGATCAGCGTGGCGAACTTGAAGATGGCCAGGTCGGGCCGCTGCCGCGGGCCATACACGGTGAAGAACCGGAGCATGGCCACGTCGAGCCCGTAGAGGTGGTGATAGACATGGCCGAGCGCCTCGCAGGCGAGCTTGCTGGCGGCGTAGGGGGAGATGGCCGAGAAGATCGGATCGGCCTCGGAGAACGGCACCCGTGAGTTCAGGCCATAGACGGACGACGAACTCGCGAGCGTGAACTTCCGGCAGCCGGTCGCCCGGGCCGCCTCGAGCACGTTGACCGTGCCCTCGACATTCACGCGCTGGTAAAGTGCCGGTTCCAGCAGGCTGGGACGCACGCCGGCCCGGGCGGCCAGGTGGATGACCTGATCGAAGTTCCGGGCGCCGCACACCGCGTCCAGCAGCGGCCGGTCGGTGATGTCACCGCGGATAAATTCAAACCGCTCGCCACCCACCCGGTGCAGCACGGCCAGATTGGTGTGCTTGACGGCCGGATCGTAGAACGGGTTGAGGTCGTCCAGGGCCGTGACGCGATGGCCGGTGTTCAGCAGGCGCTCCCCGACATGGGAGCCGATGAAACCGGCACCGCCGGTGATCATAAAGTGCATGGCCGCGAAGAGCAGGGAGCCAGAAAGAAGGGAGCGAGGAGCTCGGAGCAGGGCGCCAGTTCGGCTGTGGGCGGCTTGCCCGGCACGCCGAGGCTTTTAGCCGTAAGGCGCCCCCAAAGTGGTGCTGCCTGCCAAGCTGCCCAGATTCCAAGGGGTGAGCAGATGGTTTCGCGCCGGCTTAAAGCAGTTCAGCCCCGGAAGACCGGTGGAACTCGACCATTTCCGTGATTAGCTCCCGGAAGGGCTGTCGGGCTGCCCAACCAAGCCGTTCTTTCGCCCGGGCTGAGTTGCCGACCAAGGCTCCGGGTTCCGCCGGACGAAAAAGGGAAGGGTCCACTTCGACGTGCTCTCGCCAGTCCCGTCCCACGGCACCGAAAGCAATCGCCAACAAGTCTTCCACCGAGTGAAGCCGGCCGGTGGCGAAGATGTAATCGTCCGGTTGCGGTGCCTGGAGCGACCGCCAGAACCCTTCCACATATTCCCGGGCGTCACCCCAGTCACGACGGGCCGAAACATCTCCCAGTTTGAGTTTTCGGTCGGGGTGTTTGGTCGCGGCCGCGGCCGCACGGCAGATCTTGCCGGTGACGAACTCGGGACCGCGGCGTGGCGACTCGTGATTGTAGAGAATGCCGCTGACGGCATGGAGTCCTTCCGCCTCCCGGGCCACCCGGACCAAGTCGGTGGCACACGCCTTGGAGACGCCATAGGGCGAGATTGGCCGAAAGGGAGTTGCTTCGTCCTGCGGTGCCGTCGGCGGACGGCCAAACACTTGGCTGGTGCTGGCGAAGAAGAACCGGGCAGCGGGGCGGATTCGTTTCGCGGCGTCGAGCAACGCCGCCGTGCTCAGCACGTTGTCCCGCAGGGTGCCTTCGACATCGCCAAAACTGGCCCCGACGTGAGTCTGCCCGGCGAGGTGGTAAATTTCGGTCGGCCCCACCTCATGCACGATTCGCCGTAGGCCGTCACTGTCACGCAGGTCACCAGACCAAAATCGGATCCGGGAACTGACGGCTGACAGGTTGGGTGACCCTGCCGCGCGCGCCGCATCCCGCCCCAAGCCGTGAACTTCGTAGCCCTTGCCGGCCAGCAGTTCGGCCAGATAGGAGCCGTCTTGTCCGGTGATGCCGGTGATCAGGGCACGCATGGAACTTCAAAGGCGAAGCGGGAAGCGCCGCGCGCCGGGGGCAGGGAAAACAGGAGGCCAACATGAAACGCACTCCCGCGGGCTGCTGCCACCGTATTCCCGGGAGAGCTTCGAAGCTCGGTCAGAACGACAGGACCGGATTGCCGGCCTGCTGCTCCTTTAGCAGCCGCAGGTCCGCGTCAACCATCAGTTCAATGAGCGCCTTGAATTTGGTCTTCGGTTCCCAACCCAGCTTGGCTTTGGCCTTCGCATAATCGCCGATCAGCAGATCCACCTCAGCCGGACGATAGAACCGGGCATCGGTGTCCACATGGTCGTGCCAGTTCAGTCCCACCGCACCGAAGGCCACGTCCAGACATTCCCGGATGCTGTGGGTCTCGTTGGTGGCCACCACGTAGTCATCGCCCTCCGGTTGCTGGAGCATGAGCCACATGGCCTCGACATATTCCTTGGCGTAACCCCAGTCGCGTTTCGAATCGAGGTTGCCGAGGGAAAGCCGCTTCTGGAGGCCCAGCTTGATCCGGGCGGCCGCCAGCGTGATTTTTCGGGTCACGAATGTTTCCCCGCGCCGGGGCGACTCATGGTTGAAGAGAATTCCGTTGCTGGCATGCAACTTGTAAGATTCCCGGTAATTTACCACCGCCCAGTAGGCGAATACTTTGGCGCAGGCATAGGGACTGCGGGGCCAGAAAGGCGTCGTTTCCTTTTGGGGCACCTCCTGCACCAGGCCGAACATCTCTGAGGAGCTCGCTTGGTAAAAGCGCGGCTGGATGCCGACATCACGGATGGCTTCCAACAACCGGATGCAGCCCGTGCCGGTCACGTCAGACGTGTATTCCGGAGTATCAAAGCTTACCCGGACGTGGCTCTGAGCGGCCAGATTGTAAACCTCGTCCGGCTGGACCTTGGCCACCAGTCTCACCAGACCGCCTCCGTCGCCCAGATCCCCATAATGCAGGTGCAACTGGTCCAGGGGCAGATCAGTGCGTCGCTGCACCGCATCAAGCCGGGGACGGTAGGTGCTGCTTTGCCGACGGACGATGCCGTGGACTTCGTATCCCTTTTCGAGCAGCAGTTCGGCGAGATAAGAGCCGTCCTGACCGCTGATGCCGGTGATCAGTGCTTTTTTTGACATGGAAATGGGATCTGCGGGGTCAGTCGGTTGGCCAGCGTTGGCTGCCACCGAGGATGTTTGTGACATCGAGAAGGGCAAAGGTCCAAGGCGGATTTGTCACACATTTTCGGAGACTTTCGTGAAGGTGGTTTCCGGCTTCAGACAGCTTTCGCCGATCCGATCAGCTGCTGACAGAAGTTCGCGTAAGTGTGCGCGATCTCTCCCGGAGGCCGATCTGCGGCCGCTGTCCATTATTTGGGGGGGCTGTCCGGCTTGCAATTTGGCTCAACACTCACCTCCTGAGTGCCATCAGAAGAATTTCTCGGCGAGCGGCAGTATTTTCGTTATCCGGCTCTGCATTTTGCCCAAGCCTTCCAGTCGCTCTTGGCAGAACGAGAACTCCTCGCGGCTGATCACACCCGTTTTCCGGTCCTCCTCCAAGGCCGCCAGCAGGACGTCCAGCTTGCGCTGCGATTTCTCGAACTTGGGCTGGAAGAAGTTCCGATAGGCGGCCCGCAGCAATTCCCGGAGGTCGCCCAACGCTTCGAAGTGGTCCCGCCGATCACCCGGCACCCAGACCTCCTTGACGGCCTGCCAGGAAACCAATTGGCGGGTGCCGGTGCTGGCGCTCGCTTTGCTGATTGAGAGCAATTCCGCAATGTCGTCGAGCGACAGCGGCCGGGGCGAGAGATACAGCAGGCCGTAGATCTGACCGGTCGAACGCGGCAGCCCCAACAACTGGCACAGGCGGCCGGCCGTCTCCACGAACTCACGGCGGGACTTGGGCAGGGAATCAGACACGGGGCTGGGACGGGGAAGGCGGGAAGCCGGGGCGAGTTTGGCGTCTTGCGGTCACACTTCGTGCCGGTCACTTCGCAAAACCGCGAAGCTACGGACACGCTGTGGAATTCAATTGAACCATTTCGTTCAATTTAGATTGAACGAATAAGACGAATCGGCACCAGTCGCAAGGGTTAAAATGAGACCGAATGCACCGGACAAAGGCACCAACGGTAAGGGGCGACGCAATCCCATTGTTGCGCATCGCCTGTTCGCCCGAAAATGTAGCGTAAACAAACCGCGAACGAGGGGGTTAACCGGTGTCCGCCCCCCTCACACCTCCACCCACTTGCCCGGGATCGGTGCCGGATAGCGGCCGCCGGCGTCAGCCTGGACGGGCGCAGGGCTGTTCTCGGTCAGCGCGTCGGAGGTGGGGCAGAACCGGAACTCGGACTGGGAAATCTCCTCCCACGAGATGAGGCGGCCCATGTGCACCGCGGCGCGGCCCATCATCGCGGCGAGGTTGGACTGGGCGGCCCGCTTCACCTCGTTGTGCGGCCGGTTGTGCCGGATCGCGCCCAGCAGCACGTCCCACTCGGCCTGCCACGGGTTCACGGTTTCCTTGGCCGGCCGCCACGCGATGTTGTTTCGTTCGGTGCGCTGGTCTTTGTAAACCACGCATTCGGACGCGTGGATGTCGCCGGAGAATTTCGCGGCCGCCTTGGTGCCGTGCACGTAGGTCGCGAAGTCGGTATGGCAGCCGGGGATGTAGCGGCCGGTGATCATGCCCTTGCTGCCGTCGGCGAAGGTGTATTCGACCGAGTAGCTGTCCAGATTCTGGCTCGCGTCGGTGCTGCCCGCGAAACGGCCGCCCACGCCGTGCGCCGAAACCGGCAGGCTGTCCTTCACCCAGAACACCTCGTCCATCTGGTGGATCATGAGTTCGAGGAAGATGCCGCCGGACGACCACATGAACTGATACGGGTGTCCCGGACTCAATTGCCAGAGCAGCTCGTTCTGGTTGCGGGCAAACGGAGCGAGAAAGTAGCCCGGATCCATCCGGTAGGCGCGGACATTCAGGATGTCCCCGAGACGTCCGTCGCGGATCTGGTTGATCAGGGCCTGCCGCGCCGACGAATGCCGGCACATGAGCCCGCAGCCGACCTTCAGGCCCTTCTGCTCGGCCCGTTCGTTGGCCCGGAGCAGCCGCTGGATGCTGCCGGGGTCAGGTCCGAAGGTCTTTTCCATGAACACGTTCACCCCTTTCTCCACGGCGTATTCGAAGTGCTGGGCCCGGAACGAGGAAAAGGTCGTCAGCAGCGCGACGTCGCCGGGCCGGAGGCAGTCAATCGCGTGACGGAAGCCGTCGAAACCGCGGAAACGCCGCTCGGCGGGAACGTCCACGGCGTCGCCCAGGGTTTCCTTCAGCGTGGCGTGGGTGCTGTCGAGGCGGTCCTGCCGGATATCGGCCATCGCGACGAGTTTGACCGGGCCCTGGGGCTGTTCGCCCTTCGCGGCCTGACGTCCGGAAAGGTCGTTCAGGACCAGCCCGCCCGCGGACAGGGCGTTCGCCACCGCTCCGGAACCGCGGCCGCCGCAGCCGATGAGCGCGAGCCGGATCGTGTTGTCGCCGGCGGCGTGGACAGGCGGCAGGGCCACTCCGGCCAGCGCCGACGCAGCGGCCAGCCGGCCGGCGGTGTGCAGAAACTCGCGGCGGGTAGAGCGCGAAGCCGAGGGCGAATCCGGGGAAGTCATGACGCAGCTTCTAGCAGCCCCGCCGGCGCGATGGCCAGCCTCGGGCAATGGGCGGTGTCCTTTTGCCAGTTGGCGTGGGCCGTCGGTCTCCGGGAAACGGGGCTCGCCCGGGACGCACTTCCGGTTGACCAGCCGGCGGCGCTCGCCTTCGCTTCGCGCCACCACCGATGCACAAGGCCGTTCCATTGCTGGCGCTGTCCCTGACCCTGGCGGTCCACGGTCTCGACTGGCGCTCCGAAGCCGGCTACCGCGTCGCCCCCCTGGCCGTTCCGACGGGCGGTCGCCCCGGGTTCACGCCGCTGGAACCGGCCGCCCTCGGCATCACGTTCACCAACGCGCTCTCCGTCGCGCGGGCACAGATGTTCCAGAATCTGATGAACGGTTCCGGGGTCGCCGCCGCAGACGTGGACGCCGACGGTTTGGTGGACCTGTTCTTCTGCGCGAAGCAATCCGCCAACCGGCTCTTCCGCAATCTGGGCGAGGGCCGCTTCGCCGACATTTCCGCGACCGCCGGGGTGGGCTGCACCAACCAGACGACCACCGGGGCGGTGTTCGGTGACCTCAATGGCGACGGCGCGCCGGACCTGCTCGTGTCCGGCTTCGGCGGTCCGCATGCGGTCCTGCTCAACGACGGGAAGGGCCATTTCACCGATGTGACCGCGGCCTCCGGACTGTCGTCCAAGACCGGCGCCACGTCGCTCGCGCTCGCCGATCTGGACGGGGACGGCGATCTGGACGTGTATTGGTGTAACTTCGGCGTGCAGGCCATCCTCCGCGACGGCGGCGTGATCTCGACCCGCATGATCAACGGCCAGCCGCAGGTGACCGGCCGCTTCGCGAACCGGGTGCGGATCATGGACGGGCTGCTGTTCGAGTTCGGCGAACCCGACGTGATGGCGTTGAACGATGGCACCGGAAAATTCACGCCCGTCCCGTGGGAAACGGCCTTCACGGACTCCGCGGGCCAGCCCGTGGCGCCGCCGTGGGACTTCGGCCTCGCGGTGCAGGTCCGGGACGTCAACGGCGACGGCGCGCCGGACATCTACGTCTGCAATGACTTTCAGACGCCCGACCACCTGTGGCTCGGGGATGGTCACGGGCATTTCCGCGAGGCCTCGCCGCTGGCGCTGCGGAACATGAGCTATGCCTCGATGGGGGTGGACTTCGCCGACCTCGACCGCGACGGGCACCTCGATTTCATCACTGTCGAGATGCTCAGCCGGGACTTGGGACAGCATCTGCGCACCATGAGCCCGATGCAGCCGGTCAGCCGCGTGCCGGGCGACTGGCGGGGCCGCGAGGATGTGCCCCGCAACGCCCTTTACCGCGCCCGCGGAGACGGCACCTACGACGAGATCGCGCTGTTCGCCGGCGTGGCCGCCACGAGCTGGTCGTGGGCGCCCCTCTTCCTCGACGTGGATCTCGACGGCTGGGAAGACCTGCTGGTGTCGAACGGCCACCTGCGGGACGTGAACAACCGCGATGTCACGGACCAACTGGCCCGCAAACCCGGCCAGAGCCTGCAGGCCACCAAGGACAAGCTGCAGCAGTTCCCGGCGCTGGAACCGGGCAAATACGCGTTCCGCAACCGGCACGACCTCACGTTCGAGGACGTCTCCGCCGCGTGGCGCTTTGACTCACCGCGCATGGCCCACGGCATGATCACGGCCGACCTGGACGGCGACGGCGACTTTGACGTCATCGCCAATGCGCTGAATGGCCCGCCCCTGATCTGGCGCAGCGATAGCAGCGCTCCGCGCGTCGCCGTGCGGCTCAAGGGACTCAAGCCCAACGTCGCAGGCATCGGCGCCCGGCTGAAGCTAACCGGCGGACCGGTAACGCAGACCCAGGAAATCATCGCCGGAGGCCACTACCTTTCCGCCAGCGAACCGCTCCGGACATTCGCCGCCGGTCCAGGTGACCTGACGCTGGAAGTGTCCTGGCGCTCCGGCAAACGCAGCGTGATCCGCGGCGTGAAGGCGAACCATGTTTACGAAGTGGACGAAGCCGGCGCGACCTCCGCGCCGGCGGTCCCCGCCACGGCGGCAACTCCCGCCTGGTTCACCGACGTGAGCGCAGCCCTCATCCACACCCACACGGAGACGGCGTTCGCGGATTTCGAACCGCAGCCCCTGTTGCCCCAGCGTTACAGCCAGCTCGGACCCGCCGTCTCGGCGGCGGACTTCAATGGCGACGGGCATCCGGATCTGATCGTGGGCACGGGTCGCGGCGGCCGGCCGGCAGCGTTTGCGGGTGATGGCCAGGGTGGGTTCCAGCCGGTGCAGTGGGACGGTCCCGAAGCGGCGGACGATCTGCTGGGGCTCGCCGTGCTGCCCGGTTCCAACGGGGCCCGGCGCGTGCTTGCCGCGGTGGCCAACTACGAAACCGGCGGCGCGCCCAACGCCCCGTCCGCACTTGCGTGGACTTTGGGCGCCGGAGCGTTTCAGCCAGGCGAGCCGCTGGTGGGCGGAGCCGCCAGCAGTGCGGCGTTGGCCGTGGGCGATGCGGACGGTGACGGCGATCTGGATGTGTTCGTCGGCGCCCGCCTCACCGCGCGGCGTTGGCCGCACCCCGGCGGCTCCCGCTGGTTCCGCAACGACAATGGGACCCTGGTAGCCGACGACGCGGCGGCGCGGGCCTTTGCGGAGGTGGGGCCGGTGAGCGACGCGCTGTTGGCTGACCTTTCTGGCGACGGCAAACCCGAACTCGTGCTGGCCACCGAGCCGGGGCCAATCCGCATTTTCACATTCGGCGAGGGCCGTTGGCAGGAACAGGCCTTCGGTCTCGAAGGGCTGGGCGCCACGGCCAGTCAACTGAGCGGCCTGACCGGCTGCTGGAACAGCGTGGCCGTCGGCGACTTTGACGGCGACGGACGCCTGGATCTCCTCGCCGGCAACCGCGGACGCAACACCGTCTGGCAGGTCTGGGGCGACGGACTGCCGACGTTCACGTGGGCCGACGCGGGCGACGGCTCGGTGGCGGTGGTCGAGGCGGTGACCGTGGCCGGGGCGCTGCGGCCGGTGCGCGACCGTAAGTTCCTGAGCGCGGGCCTCGGCGACCTGGCGGAACGGTTCCCCACCCACGAACGCTTCAGCACCGCGACCGTGGCCCAGGTGTGGGGCCAGACGGCCGGCCCACGCAGCCTGCCGGTCCGCACGCTGGCTTCCGTGGTGCTGCTGAATCGGGGTAGTTCGTTTGTCGCGAAGGAACTTCCAGCCGCCGCCCAGTGGTCGCCGGTCTTCGGGCTCGCCGTGGCGGATTTCGACGGGGACGGCCGGACCGATGCGTTCCTCGCGCAGAACCTCTTCGCCGTCCGGCCCGAGGACATGCGGCTCGACGCCGGTCGCGGGCTGCTGTTGCGCGGCGATGGCCAGGGCGGCTTCGCGCCGGTGGACGGTGCGGAAAGCGGGGTGGCGATCTACGGCGAACAGCGCGGAGCGGCGGCGGCGGACTTCAACGGAGACGGCCGGATGGATCTGGTGGTGACGCAGAACGGCGCGGAAACGCGGCTGTTCCGGAACGCCGCGGCCCGGCCCGGGTTGCGCGTGCGACTCGCTGGCCCGGCGAGCAATCCCGACGGCATCGGCGCCGTGGTGCGCCCGGTGCGGGCGGACAATGCCGGGCCTGCCATCGCGGCGGGCGTGGGCAGCTACGGTTCACCGTCCGGGACGACCCTGTTGACCGGCGATCCGGTCGAGCGGGTGCAGGTGCAATGGCCGGACGGCAGCCAAAGCAGTGTCGCGGTCGGTGCCGGGGCGACCACCGTCACGATCCGGCACGGTGAGCGGTGACTCGGGCGTTCGGATACTGACCCACGCCGATCGTGGGGGCGGCTTGTCGCGGCCTTACTCCGCTTCCTTCGCACCGGCGGGCCGGAGTTCCGGCCACTTCTGAAGTCTCCGGAGCAAGGCCTGGTGGGAGATTCCGAGTTTCGCCGCCGCGCGGCGAATGCCGCCGTTGGTCTCCAGCAGGGCGCGCCGGATAAGCTCGTATTCCTGAGCTTCGATGGGCGGCAGTTCGCGGGCGGGGGTTGCGGCTGGAAGCGCGCCCGGCTCGGCCGGCGGCGGGGCCGGCAGCAGGCTCGCCGCATCCGGCATGGTCTCCGCCGTCAGATAGCCCGCCGGCGCCTGGGCCAGGGCCGGCGCGGCCATCAGGGCCAGCATCAGGGCGGTCAGGCCCGTGGTGATCGATCGTCTCATGGTTCCCCCCGAACGCTTTGCTGTTTGCCCCATCCTGCGCCGGCCTGCGCGCAAAGAAAAAGGCCCCGCCGGAGCGGGGCCTGATCCCTTAGGCCTTCTTGTCGAAGAGCTTGTTCCAGCGCCGGCGCTCGCGCTTCTTCCACTCGCCCCGGTGCCAGGCGTCCGAGGCGATCAGCGGGACCACCGTGGTGGCCTCGGC
>OFDN01000295.1_pt1 | contig 44861 bp, 39 predicted proteins | sample 1520971 | NCBI WGS metagenome assembly OFDN01 (sample SAMEA94257418, study PRJEB24077) | hot springs metagenome | biome: Aquatic biome; feature: Geographical feature; material: Water | place: India | collected 2012-06-12 | depth 5 m | reverse complement strand
TGGCCCCCGGCCAGCGCGGCGATGCGCCCCGCCGCCCACTCGGCGGCGAAGCGCCGGCTCAGCGTCACCTTGTCGGTCGGGCTGGCGGTGGTCAGGACGGCCACCGCCGCGGCGCTCAGCGTGTCCGGTCGGAGGTCAGCGGGCATGGGCGATGAAGAAGGAGTTGCGGAAATCCGGCTTGCCGTAGAGCAGGGGCGCCCCCTCCGGCGTCTCCACCCGGCCGCCGGCGGCGGCCAGCACGGCGTGGCCGGCGGCGGTGTCCCACTCCATGGTCGGTCCGAAGCGCGGGTAGAGGTCGGCGCGGCCGCAGGCCAGCGCGCAGAATTTCAGCGAGCTGCCGCAGCTGATGCGCTCGGCCACAGTGAAGCGCGCGAGATAGTCGTCGGTGAGTTCGGGCGAGCCGTGGCTGCGGCTGGCCACCACCGTCAGCCCTGCACCGGGCGCCGGGCGCGTCCGGATGGCGTGGTCGTGCCGCCCCTCCTGCCAGTGGATGGCGGTGCCGGGGCCGGCGGCGGCGTACAGGTCGCCGGTGACCGGGGCGTACACCACGCCCAGCACCGGCGCGCCGTTCTCGATCAGCGCGATGTTGACCGTGAACTCCCCGTTCCGGCTGATGAACTCCTTGGTGCCGTCGAGCGGGTCGACCAACCAGAAGCGCGGGCCGGACAATTCCGGAAAGCCGTGCGTGGCGCAGGATTCCTCCGCCACGATGGGCAGCTCCGGCGTCAGGTGGCGCAGCGCCGGCAGGATCACCGACTCCGCGGCCTGGTCGGCCTGGCTCACCGGGCTGCCGTCGGCCTTGGTGGATACGTCGCAGCGATCGTTGTAGAAGCGCAGGATCACCTGACCGGCCTCGTGCGCGATGGTGCGGACATGGGGCAGAAGGGCCGCGGGCGAGCTGTCGGTCGGGGGGCGGGTCATGGTGTCCTTGGGGAAAGCGGCCAAAAAGCCAGGATAGCGCGTGGCGGAGCGGGCCGGAAGCCCGCCCGGCGGTGGCATACGGGAGGAGATGGGCGGATGACGATGGGATGGCGGCCGATGGCCGCGGGTGATCTTGACGCTGTGACGGCCATCGCGACGGTGGTCCACCCCTCCTACCCCGAGCGACGGGAGGTGTTCGCCGAGCGGCTGGCGCTGTTTCCGGACGGCTGTCTGGTCGCGGTTGTCGATAACGCCGTGGTCGGCTACGCCGTCACCCACCCCGCGGTGGTCGGAAAGCCGCCGGGGCTCGACACGCTGCTGGGCGCGCTGCCGCCGGAAGCGGATTGCCTGTACCTGCATGATGTGGCGCTCCTCCCCGCCGCGCAGGGCCGGCGCCTCGGCGAAGCGGCCTTCCAGACGATCCGCGGCGTGGCCGTTTGCAGCGGCCTGGCGCTGCTGGCGCTCATCGCGACGCCGTCCGCCCGGCCCTATTGGCTGCGGCATGGTTTCGCGCCGTTGGCGTACGATCGCGAACTGGAGGCCAAACTCGCCACCTACGGCGATGGCCTGGTCTACATGACCCGCGCGGTGGGCGAGGACTCTCGGGCCCGATAAACCATACCGCGTCACTGTGGCGCATGAACGGACGCATGGATTCCGCCGTAGAACGCCCTACCGGGCCATCGATGGCGCGGGGCGACGCGGGGTTCGGGCGGAGGCGGCAAGCGGTCGCGCGGCCCAGGTCCGGTCGCGTTGTCGACGAAGGCGTCGTGCATGGTCCGTCCTTTCCTTCGCGGTCTGATCGCGCTGCTGCTGGCGGTCGCGGTGTCGTGGCCGGCGCTGGCCGCGGCGGCTCCGACGGTGCTGGCGCTCGCCTCCTACAGCGAGGGCGACCGTTGGACGGAAGCGCAGATCCGTGGCCTGCGCGACGCGCTCGGCGACCAGGTGGACGTGATCGTCGAGTTCATGGACATGCGCCGGGTGCCGGACGGGCGGCATCTCGACGCGCTCGCCCTGACGATGGAGCGGAAATACACCACCCGCCCGCCGCAGGTCGTCGTTGCCATGGACGAGGACGCCGTGCGTTTCCTGGTGGCCCAGCATGACCGTCTGTTCCCGCGGGTGAACGCGGTTTTTCAGGGCGTCACGTTCTTCGACCCCGCCATGCACGGCGGCCAGAGCTGGCTGACCGGCGTGGTCGCCGACGTCGACATCCGCGGCACGATGGCCGCGGCCCGCGCGCTCCAGCCCGGCCTGCGGCGTGTCGTGGTGGTCAACAGCGAGCCGCGCAGCGGCATCGGGCGTGGGCTCGGCCGCGCCTTCGCCGTCGCCGAGGGGACCGGCGCGTTCGAGGGGCTGGTCGTCGACCTGTGGGAGGAGTTGGCGCTTCCCGATCTGCTGCGGCGCCTGTCCACCCTGACGACCGAGGACGCGGTGCTGCTGCTGTCCCTTGGCCGCGATCAGGCGGGGCTGTTGGCGGACGACGCGGAGAGCACGCGGGCGGCGGTGCGTGTGAGCGGTGCGCCGGTCTACGGCCTGTGGGCCTACCAGCTTGGCGCCGGGCTGCTGGGTGGCCGGGTCCTTCTGGGTCAGGAACAGGGCAAGGTGGCGGCGGAGCTGGTGTCCCGGCTGCTCAGCGGCGAGCGCCCGGACGCCGTGCGACCGGTGCTGGACGGCCCCAAGGCGTACATGTTCGACCACGGGCAGCTCGCCCGCTTCCGGCTGGACGGGGCGCGGCTGCCCGACGGCAGCCGGCTGATCAACACGCCGCCGCCGCTGCTGCCGTCCTACCGTGACTTTCCGGCGCTCTACCTGACCGGCGGGCTGGCCGCAGCGGGCGTCGCGGCGGCGCTGGCCGCGCTGGTGCTGCGGCTGCAGACCAACGACCGCGTCCGCCGCGGTGCCGAGGCGATGGTCGCCCAGCAGACCGAGGCGCTGCGGCGCGAGATCGAACAGCGCCGGCGCGCGGACGAGCGCGTGCGCGCCAACGAGAAGCGGTTCCGCGATCTGGTCGCCACCGTGCCCGGCATGGTCTACCAATGGGCGGAGCTGGAGGACGACGTCTACGGCTTCACCTGGGTGAGCCCGCAGGCGCGGGAGATGTTCGGGCTCGAGCCCACCGATCTGGAACGCGACTGCGACTATTTCACCATCCACCCCGACGACCGTGAGCTGTGGCGCCATTCCCTGCGGATTGCCACCGAGAATGGCATCGACTGGGAGTTCGAGGGCCGGCTGCTGCTCAAGGACGGCTCGATACGCTGGTGGAAGGGCCTTGCCAAGCCGATGCCGACCAACGGCGGCATGCTGTTTAACGGCATCATCCTGGACATCACGAACGAGCGTCTGCTGCGCGAGGAGACCGACCGGCTGCGCACCCGGCTGGACTTTCTGCTGAACGCCAGCCCTTCGGTCATCTACGCCGCGGAGCCGCGCCCGCCCTACAGCACCACCTTCATCAGCGCCGGCTTGCGGGAGATGGGCTACACACCGGACGAGGCGACGGCCAGTCCCGACTGGTGGGGGGACCGCATCCATCCCGTGGATGTTCCCGGTGTGATGGACGCGCTGGCCATGCTCGACCGGACGGACGCCCTGGAGCATTCCTACCGCTTCCGCACCGCCGGTGGCGACTGGATCTGGGTGATCGACAAGGTCTTCCTGGTGCGGGACGAGACCGGGCATCCGACCGAGCTGATCGGCTCGATGGCAGACATAACCCCGCTCAGGACCGCCGAGGAGGCGTTGCGCACCTCGATGGCGCGGCAGCAGGCGATCCTGGCCAGCACCCCGATGGGCATCGCCATCCTCGACTGCGAACGGCGGTTCGAGCAGGTGAACGACCGGTTCTGTTCGTTGTTCGGGCTGGCGCCCACCACCTTCCTCGGCCGCTCCTCCCGCCTGATCTACCGCAACGAGGCGGAGTTCCAGGAGCTGGGTGACGCCGCCTATCCGGTGATCCAGGAGGGTGGCGTCTTCCATGGCGAACGCCAGCTCCGCCGCAGTGATGGGGGAAGCTTCTGGTGCTCGCTGACCGGCTGCATGGTCGACCGTGCCCGCCCCGATCTCGGCTGCGTGTGGATCGTCGAGGACATCACCACACGCAAGGCGGCCGAACTCGCCCTTCGCAGCAAGACGGCCGAGCTGGAACGCTCCAACGGCGAGCTGGAGGCGTTCGCCTATGTCGCGTCCCACGATCTGCGCCAGCCGTTGCGGGTGGTCAATTCCTACCTCGGCCTCCTCGAGCGCCGCCTGGGTCCGGTGCTGGACGCGGAAGGGCGGGAGTTCATCGGCTTCGCGCGCGACGGTGCCCGGCGCATGGACCGGCTGATCGTCGATCTGTTGGAATACTCGCGCGTCGGCCGGCGCTCGGCGCCCTCCCGCCCGGTGGCGCTCGACGAGATCGCCGATCGGGCCGTTCGCAACCTGGAGATCGCCATCGCCGAAGCCGGGGCCGAGGTGACGATCGGTGGCGGTCTTCCCACGGTGGACGGCGACGAGAACGAGCTGGTCCGCCTGCTCCAGAACCTGATCGGCAACGCGGTCAAGTACCATGCCCCGGACCGCCCGCCGCGGGTCACCCTGACCGTGTCCGAGACCGACGGCGCCTGGACCTTCGCCGTCACCGACAACGGCATCGGCATCGCGCCCGAGCACCGCGAGCGCGTGTTCGGCATCTTCCAGCGCCTCCATTCGCGCGATGCCTTCGACGGGACCGGCATCGGGCTGGCGGTCTGCCGCAAGATCGTCGAGCGGCACGGCGGGCGCATCTGGGTGGACGAGGCACCCGAGGCCGGCAGCCGGTTCCTCTTCACGCTGCCGCGCCGGGACGCGATGGCCGCATGACCGGATCGGCCGACGCAAGTCCATGGGCCGGCCGCTGGCGCCGCCACCGCCGGGCACTGACCACGATGGCGGTGGTGACGGCGCTGCTGGCCGGGCTGTCCGTGTGGGGGCATGGCGTGTACATGCGCCAGGCGCTGGCGGAACGGCGCGCGGCCGTGGCGGTGACGGCGGCGTCCCACGCCAGCGCGCTGTCGAACGCGCTGAACGAACGGATCGCCCTGGTGCGCGGGTTGACCGCCTTCGTCTCCGTGCAGATCGCCAGGGCCGACGGCACGGTCGCCCCGGACGAGTTCGCCGCCTTCGCCACGCTGCTCAACGAGGCCACACCCGGCATCCGCAACATCTCGGTGTCGCCGAACTTCGTGGTGCGGATGGTATACCCGATCGCGGGCAACGAACGGGCACTGGGCAACGACTTGCTGAAGGATCCGCGTCCGGGCTTCGCGGAGACCGTGCACCGGGCGATCCGCACGGGGGACGTCACGGTGCACGCGCCGATCGCCTTGCTCCAGGGCGGGATGGGGGTGATCGCCCGCGACATCGTGTTCCAGCGTGGCGAGCCCTGGGGGGCCGTCGGCATGGTCTTCGACCTCGGCCGACTGATCGAGGAGGCGCGGCTGAGCGCCGCCGACACCCTGCAATACGCGCTGCGCGATCATGATGGCCGGCTGGTGACGGGAGATCCCGCGCTGTTCGCCGCGGACCCGATCATCGACCGCATCCGCATGCCGGACGGCGAATGGCAGATTGCCGCCATGCCCAAGGGCGGTTGGCCGGCCGCCGTCACCGGCAGCGACGAGTATCTGCGCTTCGTCATGATCCTCGCGGCCTTCGCGCTGCTCGTCGAGCTGGTCGCCTTCCTGCTGGTGGAGAGGCGCGGCGCCCTGGAGGGGCTGGTGGAGCAGCGCACCACCGAACTGACCGCCGCGAGGCGGGTCGCCGACCGCCGCGCCGACGAGCTGGAGCGCTTCGCCTATGTGGCGGCGCACGACCTGCAGGAGCCGCTGCGCGCCGTCTCCAGCTTCACCCAGCTTCTGGCGAAGCGGCTGGGCGACCAGCTCGACGACGAGGCGCGCTCTTACGTGCAGCATTCCGTCGATGCGGCCCGCCGCCTGAAGGCGCTGCTGCGCGATGTCCAGCTCTTCCTGTCGGAGGAGAAGATCCCGCTGCCCGCCGGCCCAATCGCCGCCGACGAGGTGATGGCCGAGGTGCGCGAGGGGCTGGAGGAACTGGAGCAGCGGAGGCGGGCCAGCGTGGTGGTCGAGCCGCTGCCGATGGTGCTGGCCGACAGGCGTCGCCTCAAGGAGATGCTGGCGGTCCTGCTGTCGAACGCCCTGCAGTACGGTCATCCCGACCGGCCGCCGGAGGTGCGGGTGACCGGACGGTTGGACGGCGACGAGGCACTGATCGGCGTCACCGACAACGGCATCGGCATCGATCCGCGCTTCGCCGATCAGGTGTTCGACGTGTTCAAGCGGCTCCAGCCGCGCGATGGGGATTCGGGCACCGGCATGGGGCTTGCCATCGCCCGCAAGATGGCCGAAAGGCTGGGTGGGCGGATCGTTCTCGAGTCCGAGCCCGGTGTCGGCAGCACCTTCACCCTTCATCTTCCCAGCGCTCAAGGCCGAGGTTCCGCATGAACGCCGCAACGTCCGCCTTCCAGATACTTCTGATCGAGGATGATCCAGCCGACGCGCGGCTGGCCCAGATCGCGCTCAAGGAAGCCAAGGTGTATTCGGTCGTCCACCACGTGCGCGACGGGGTCGAGGCGCTGGATTTCCTGCGCCGCAAGGCGCCGGATTTCACCACCGCGCCGCGCCCGGACCTGGTGCTGCTGGACCTCAACATGCCGCGCATGGACGGGCGGCAGGTGTTGCAGGCGATGAAGGGCGACTCCGATCTGAAGACCATTCCGGTGGTCGTGCTGACCACATCCGATGTCGATCGCGACATCGCCGCCAGCTACGCGCTCGGTGCCAACAGCTTCGTGACCAAGCCCATGGACGTGGACGAGTTCTGCGCCGTGATCCGCGGCATCGAAAGCTACTGGTTCTCGGTCGTGCGGTTGCCGCGTGGGTAAGGGGGAGGAAAGGGCAGCCTCGCCATGAACAAGGCCTCTCCGCTGTCGATCCTGTTGGTGGAAGACGACCCGGCCGATGCACGTCTGGTCGATCTGGAGCTGCGCCCCTATTGGGAGCGCTGCCGCCTGCGCCGCTGCGCCTCCATGGCGGAGGCGCAGGTGTGGTTGAAGGAGAACGCCTGCGATGTGGTGCTGCTCGACCTGTCGCTGCCCGACAGCTTCGGCTTCGATACGATCCGCAAGATCCACGAGGCGGCGCCGGATATCGCGGTGATCGTCCTGACCGGCTTCGACGACGAGGACTTCGCCATGCGCGCGGTGGAGGCCGGCACCCAGGATTACCTGGTCAAGGGCAACGCCGACGGCGCCCTGATGTGGCGGTCGATCCAGCACGCGGTCGCCCGCAAGCGCATGGAGGAGGAGCTGCGGCTCGCCAAGCGGCGGCTCCAGGCGATCATCGACCTCGCCCACGACGCGATCATCGTCATGGACGAGGACAGCCGTATGACGTTGTTCAACCCGGCCGCCGAACGCACCTTCGGCTACCGGGCCGAGGAGGTGCTGGGTCAGCCGGTGGAGATGCTGATGCCGGAGCGGTTGCGCAGCGAGCACGCGGGCATGGTGCGCGGCTTCGGCGGCGCGACCACCTCCGCGCGGATGATGGGCAACCGGCCGGAGCTTCTGGCGCGCCGGAGCGATGGCACCGAGTTCCCCGCGGAGGTCGCCATCTCCAAGGTCGACCACGCCGGCGGCCGTCTGTTCACCGCCGTGCTGCGCGACGTCTCCGAGCGCAAGCGCACGGAGGAGGAGCTGCGCCGGCTCGCCACCACCGATCCGCTGACCGGCGTCGCCAACCGTCGCCATTTCCTGGAAGCGGCGGCGGTCGAACTCCAGCGCCAGCACCGCTATCAGCGCCCGGCGGCGCTGCTGATGCTCGACATCGATTTCTTCAAGGTGATCAACGACAGACTCGGCCACGCGGCGGGCGATCTTGTGCTGGTCGCCTTCGCGTCGATCTGCCGCGACAGCCTGCGTTCCGCCGACCTGATCGGACGGCTGGGCGGCGAGGAGTTCGCCGTGCTTCTGCCGGAAACCGAGCTGGCCGGGGCGGTCGAGGTGGCCGAACGGCTGCGCCAGCGGCTGGCTGACAGCCCGGTGGACGTCGGCGGCGGCGTGGCCCGTTTCACCGTCAGCATCGGCGTGGCGGACTGCCGGCCGACGGACGAGTCCATCGAGACGACGCTGATGCGGGCCGACCGCGCCCTCTACGACGCCAAGCGCTCCGGCCGCAACCGGGTGCGGGTGGGGGAGGGGGAGGCCTCGCTTTGACCCGGGGGAGTGCCGGGCGCCGCCTACTCCGCGTCGGGCTGCCGTTCCGGTGCGGCATCGGCGAAGGCCGGGATGGCGCGGGCCGCCGCCGCGATCCGCCGGATGGTGGGGTAGGGGGCGAGGTCGCAGGCGAAGCGCTCGGCGTTGTAGACCTGAGGCACCAGGCAGAGGTCGGCCAGGGTCGGCTCATCCCCATGGCACAGGCGTCCGGTCGCGGGATGGCCGGCCAGCATCGCCTCCAGAGCCGCGAACCCCTCGGCGATCCAGTGATGGTACCAGCCGTTGCGCGCCGCCTCGTCCAGCCCCAGCGCCGATCCCAGATGGCGCAGGACGCGCAGGTTGTTCAGCGGGTGGATGTCGCAGGCGATGGCCTGGGCCAGTCCCCGCACCCGCGCCCGCCCGGCGGCATCGGCGGGCAGCAGGGGGGGCGCGGGGTGGATTTCCTCCAGATACTCCAGGATGGCGAGCGACTGGGTCAGCGTGTGGTCGCCGTCCACCAGCGTCGGCACGAACTTCTGGGGATTGACGGCGGCGTAGGCGGGCCGGGTGTGCTCGCCATGCCGGAGATGGACGAAGGCCCGCTCCGCCGCGACCCCTTTCAGGTTCAGCGCGATGCGCACGCGGTAGGCGGCGGAGGACCGGTAATAGTCGTAGAGCTTCATGACGGCCCCCTCACATCAGCGATGGAAGCAGCAGGGACACGGACGGGAACAGGATCAGCAGCGCCAGCCGGATCACGTCCGAGATCAGGAACGGCGTCACGCCGCGGAAGATGGTGGACAGCGGCACGTCGCGCAGCACGCCCCGCAGCACGAACACGTTCATCCCCACCGGCGGGGTGATCAGGCTGATCTCCGTCACGACCACCACGATCACCGCGAACCAGATCAGCACCAGCTCCGGGTCCATGCCGAAGTTCAGGTCGGTGACGATGGGGTAGAAGATCGGCACCGTCAGCAGGATCATCGACAGGCTTTCCAGCACGCAGCCCAGCACCACGTAAATCGCGACGATGGCCAGCAGCACCGCCATCGGCGGCAGGTTCAGCCCCTGCACCCAGTCCTTCAGCGCGTCGGCGAAGCCGGCGAAGGTGACGAAGTTGGCGAACAGCAGGGCGCCGATGATCACCAGGAACAGCATCGCCGTGGTGCGGGCGCTGTCCACCAGCAGCTCCAGCAGCACCGGCCCGGTCAGCCGGCCGCGCAGCCACGCCATCAGGAAAGCCACGAAGGCGCCGATGCCCGCGGCCTCGGTGGGGGTGAAGATGCCGCCGTAGATGCCGCCCATGATCACCGCGAACAGCACCAGCATGCCCGACACGCCCTTCAGCGCGCGCAGCCGCTCGGGCCAGGGCATGCGCTCGGCCGGCGGGCCCAGCTCCGGCTTCAGCCAGGTGGCGACGGCCACCGCGGCGATGTAGAGCGCGATGCCCAGGATGCCCGGCAGGATGCCGGCGATGAACAGCTTGCCGATGTCGGCCTGCGTCAGCAGGCCATAGATGACCATGATCACCGACGGCGGGATCAGGATGCCCAGCGTGCCGCCCGCGGCGATGGATCCGGCGGCGAGGCTGTCGGCGTAGCCGTAGCGCCGCATCGGCGGCATGGCGACCTTGGACATGGTGGCCGCCGTCGCCAGCGACGAGCCGCAGACCGCCGAGAAGCCGCCGCAGGCCGCCACCGACGCCATCGCCAGCCCGCCGCGCCGGTGCCCCAGGAAGGCGTGCGCCGCCTGGAACAGCTCTCCGGAGATGCCGGCGCGGGTGACGAGGTTGCCCATCACGATGAACAGCGGCAGCACCGACAGCGTGTAGGAGAAGCCGGCGTCGAAGGTGTTCTGCCCCAGCATCGCGATGGCCGGACCCCAGTCCACCAGCAGCGCGAAGCCGACGACACCCACCAGGCCCATGGCGAATCCGATGGGCATGCGCATCAGGATCAGCGCGAACAGCGCGCCGACGCCGATCAGGGATTCGGTCATGACGGGATCCTTTTTCCCTTCACCGCCGCGTCAATCGCGCCAGCAGCGCCAGGGCGGACAGCAGGCTGGCGCTGCTCATCAGGAAGGCCACGGGGGCCAGCGGCAGGCGAAGCTGGCTGGTGGTGCCGCCGGCGGCAAGCTGGTCCATCCCCTGCCGCGCCATGGCCCAGGCAAGCCCGGCCAAGGCCACCGCCGACAGCGCCGAAACCAGCAGTGTCAACCCGCGGACGGTCGATCGCGGCAGCACGTGGTCGACCAGATCGACCACCACATGCTCGTCGCGCTCCGTCGCCAGCGGCAGCCCGATGAAGATCAGGGCGGCCAGCATCATCGACATCAGCTCGTAGGTGCCGGGGATGGGCAGGCCGAACACGGTGCGGCCCACCACATCGCCGGTGATCACCAGCACCATGCCTCCGAGCAGGGCCGCCGCGGCCAGACCCAGCGCGCGCCCGATGATGCGGCCGGGGGCGGGCAGAGGGGCCGGCGTGGCGGCGGCGCGTCCTTCGTCCGGATGGGCCTGCACGGTCATGACGGCAGTGCGATGCCGGTGGCGGCGCGGATCTCCTTCAGCGCGGCCCGGCCATCCACCCCGCGCCCGTCGGCCAGCTTCGCCCAATCCTCCTCCAGCGCGGAGGTCTGGACGACGAGGTCCTTGACGAAGGCGGGATCGGCCTGGATGACCTCGATCCCCGCGGCCTTGATCTTCTCAAGCGCGGCGTTGTCGGCGTCGATCCACGCCTTGCCGACGCGCCGCGCGAAGGCTTCGCCGGACAGGTCGGCGATGGCCTGCTTGTCGCGGTCCTCCAGTGCGTTCCACTTGCCCTGGTTCATCACGAAGAACCAGGAGGTGTTGTAGATGCCGCCGGGGACGGTGGTGGTGTGCTTCAGGTGGTCGGTCAGCTTGAAGGCGGTCACCGCCTCCAGCGTGAAGGTCACGCCGTCGATCACCTTCTTCGACAGGATCTCGTAAACCTCGGGCGATGGCGCCAGCAGCGGCGAGGCGCCGAGCTTGTTCATCAGGTCGCTGACATAGCCGCCGGGCACCCGCAGCCGCAGGCCCTTCAGGTCCGCCGCGGTGCGGATCGGGCGCAGGTTGTTGTGGATGACGCCGGGGCCGTGGGTGAAGACGCCCAGCGTGTGCACGCCCTCATGCAGCTTGGCCTTGTCGAGCCGCGCCTGGAACTGCTTCCAATAGGCCACCGACAGGCCCGCCGCGTCGTCGCCGAGGAAGGAGAACTCGGCCAGCCGGCTCAACAGGAAACGGTCGCCGGGGGTGAAGCTGTGCAGGCCGTAGGTGATGTCGGCCACCCCGTCGCGCGCCATGTCGAAATGCGCCGGCGCGCCGCCCAGCGGCTTGGGGAAGATGCGGATGGAGACGCGCCCGTCGGTCGCCTTTTTCACGTCCTCGGCCCAGGGCTCGAAGGCGTTGACGACGATCGGGTGCCGCGGCGGCAGCCAGGAGGAGAAGGTCAGCGTGGTGGCGGCCGCGGCGCGGCGCGGCCACGCGGTTCCGGCCGCCCCGATGGCGACGCCGGCACCGGCGGCGCGGATCAGCGTGCGCCGCGACAGGGTCGTGGTCATGGTCGTCTCTCTCCCCTCGTGCCCCGGTTCGGGATGTCCTTCGCGTCCGCTCTCGTTCGGCGTGACCGCGGACCAATCGTATCGTTTCAGATGAAACGATTGTCAAGCCGGTTTGTTCGTAAAGCTGACTGTGAGTGTGCGGCACGCGCCGACGGCGCAGTGCGTTCAATCCGGCGCGTCGCCGCCGTCGCCGGGCGCCAGGGTGGCGGCGCGGGCGTGCAGCTTGGTGAGAAGCTGGTCGAGCTGCGCCACCTCCTCCGCGCTCAAGCCCTCCAGCACCTCGCGCTCGGTGGCGAAGGCCAGCGGCACGATCTGGCGGTAGATGCGGCGTCCGTCGCGAGTCAGGCCCAGAACGTTCTGGCGCTGGTCGATGGGGTTGTCCTTGCGGGTGATGTAGCCCGCGGCGACCAGCCGGGTCACGGCGCGGCTGACCTTGGCCTTGTCCATCGCCGTGCGCTGGCAGATGTCGGCGGAGGAGGCCGGGGCGTAGCGGCCGAGCACCGCCATCACCCGCCATTCCGGGATGCTCAGCCCGAACGCCGTCTCGTAGCGCCGGGCGAAGGCGCGCGACACGAGGTTGCTCACCACCGACAGGCGGTAGGGCAGGAAGCGGGACAGCTCCAGTTCGGACGGTTCGTCGGTCCGGTCGTCGGTGGTGTTGATGGTCATGCCGTCACTCATCACGCTTGCAAATAGTTTCGTTTGAAACGATACTGGGTGTCAACGGATATGCGCGGCGCCGCGACCCATCCTGCCGCCGCGCCGAAGGGAGGAGAGGGTGAAGCATTACATCGCGTTCCCCAGGGTGGAAGGCTCCGCGACGCGTCAGGCCCACGCCGACCTGCCCGCCAACACCTACGAGCGGGAAATGGGCAAGGAGGGCTTCTTCGGCCCGGCCAGCCACATGTACCACCGCCACCCGCCCACCGGCTGGACCGACTGGGACGGGCCGCTGAAGCCGCGCGCCTTCGACCTGACACGCCTGGAGGGGGAACAGGCCTCGCCGTGGGACGCGCCGGACGTGCTGCACAACGCCCATGTGCGCATGCGGCTGTGGCGCGCGCCGAAGCGGATGGAGCGGCTGGCGCGCAATGGTGACGGCGACGAGCTGCTGTTCGTCCACACCGGCCGCGGCCACCTGTTCTGCGACTATGGGCACCTGGAGTTCCGGGCCGGCGACTACATCGTCCTGCCGCGCTCCACCATGTGGCGGGTCGAGTGCGACGAGCCGGTGATGGCGCTGCTGATCGAGGCGACCGGGTCCACCTACCGCCTGCCGGACAAGGGCATGCTGGGGCCGCACGCGATCTTCGATCCGGCGGTGCTGGACGTGCCCGCCATCGACGACGCCTTCCGCGCCCAGCAGGACGAGCGGGAGTGGCGGCTGGAGATCAAGCGACGCAACGCCATCAGCACCGTGACCTACCCGTTCAACCCGCTCGATGCCGTGGGGTGGAAGGGGGACCTCGCGCCTGTACGCCTCAATGTGGCGGACATACGGCCGCTGATGAGCCACCGCTACCACCTGCCGCCCAGCGCGCACACGACCTTCGTCGCCGACCGCTTCGTCATCTGCACCTTCTGTCCGCGTCCGTTCGAAAGCGATCCGGGGGCCTTGAAGGTGCCCTTCTACCACAACAACGACGACTACGACGAAGTGCTGTTCTACCACGCCGGCGACTTCTTCAGCCGCGACAACATCCATCCGGGAATGATGACCTTTCACCCCTGCGGCTTCACGCACGGGCCGCACCCGAAGGCTCTGCAGGCGGCCTTCACCCCTCGCAAGCCGGCCACCGACGAGTACGCGGTGATGATCGACACCCGCGACGCGTTGGAGGTCGGCGCCGGGGCGGCGTCGGTGGAATGGTCCGGCTACGTCGATAGCTGGAAGACTCCGGTGGCGAAAGCGGCCGAGTAACCAAGGAAACAAGGGTTCGGAGACGGGAATGAAGCTGGCGACCTTGAAGGAGGGCGGGCGCGACGGGACCTTGTGCGTGGTCTCCCGCGACCTGTCCCGCGCCGTACGTGCAGCCGGGATCGCGCGTACGCTCCAGGCCGCGCTCGACGACTGGGAGGCGGTGCTGCCGCGGCTGCGCGACCTCTCGGCCGATCTGGAGACGGGGCGGGCCGAGGGCGCCTTCGCCTTCAACGCGGGGACTTGCGCCGCACCGCTGCCGCGTGCCTACCAGTGGGCGGACGGCTCGGCCTACGTCAACCATGTGGAACTGGTGCGGCGGGCGCGGGGGGCGGAGATGCCGCCCTCCTTCTGGACCGACCCGCTGATGTACCAGGGCGGCTCCGACGCCTTCCTGGGCCCGTGCGACCCGATCGAGGCGATCTCGGAGGCGCACGGCATCGACCTGGAGGCGGAGGTCGCGGTGATCACCGGCGACGTTCCCATGGCCGTCACACCGGAACGGGCGGGGGCGCACATCCGGCTTCTGATGCTGGTCAATGACGTGAGCTTGCGCGGACTGATCCCGAACGAGCTGGCGAAGGGCTTCGGCTTCTTCCAGTCGAAGCCCGCCACCGCCTTCTCCCCCGTCGCCGTCACGCCGGACGAGCTGGGCGACGCGTGGGACGGCGGGCGGGTGCACCGGCCGCTGGTGTCGCACATCAACGGGCGCCTGTTCGGCAAGCCCGACGCCGGCACCGACATGACCTTCGATTTCCCGACGCTGATCGCGCACGCGGCGAAGACGCGGCATCTGGGCGCCGGGGCGATCGTCGGATCCGGCACCGTGTCCAACAAGCTGGATGGCGGCCCCGGCCGCCCGATTGACGAGGGCGGCGTCGGCTATTCCTGCCTCGCCGAGCTGCGGACGGTGGAGACCATCCTGAAAGGCGCGCCCGCCACGCCCTTCCTGCGCTTCGGCGACCGGGTGCGGATCGAGATGTTCGGGACGGATGGCGCCAGCGTCTTCGGCGCCATCGAGCAGACGGTCGTCCCCTACGCGGGCGCCTGAATTCTTACGACGAGGGAGTGAGACATGGCCAAGGCGTTCGCCTCCCAGGCCGATCTGGACGAGAAGACCGAGACCTTCACCGAGCTGGCCGACGGCGTCTATTGCCTGACCGCCCAGGGAGACCCGAACTCCGGCGTCATCGTCGGCGACGACGGCGTGATGGTGATCGACGCGCGCGCCACCCCGGCCATGGCCGGGGACCTGATGCGCCATGTGCGCACGGTGACCGACAAGCCCGTACGCCATGTTGTGCTGACCCACTACCACGCCGTGCGCGTGCTGGGCGCATCGGGCTACGGCGCGGACGAGGTGATCGCCAGCGACGAGACGTACGACCTCATCAAGGAGCGCGGCGCCCAGGACATGGCGTCGGAGATCCAGCGCTTCCCGCGGCTCTTCAAGGACGTCTCCAGCATCCCCGGCCTCACTTGGCCGACCATCGTGTTCCACGACCGCATGGTGGTGTGGATGGGCTCGCGGGAGGTGCACATCGTCCACGCCGGGCGCGGCCACACCAAGGGCGACAGCGTCGTCTGGCTGCCCAAGGAGAAGGTGCTGTTCTCCGGCGACCTCGTGGAGTACGGCGCCACCCCCTATTGCGGCGACGCCTACTTCACCGACTGGCCGTCGACGCTCGACCGGCTGCTGCCCTTCGGCGCCGACAAGATGGTGCCCGGCCGCGGTGAGGCGCTGACCAGCGCCGCGCAGATCGGCGAGGGGGTGGCGCAGACCCGCGCCTTCCTCACCGACCTCACCGCGGTGGTGAAGGAAGGGGTGGCCGCCGGCCATGACCTGAAGCGCGTGTACGCGATGGCGATGGAGCGGCTGTCGCCGGCCTACGGGCATTGGGTGATCTTTCAGCACTGCATGCCCTTCAACGTCAGCCGCTGCTTCGACGAGATGAGCGGCATCACCCACCCCCGCATCTGGACCGCCGAACGCGACGTCGAGATGTGGGCGGCGCTGAACGACTGAGGACGTTGCTGCGTCCGGCCCCCACCCCGGCCCTCCCCCATCTTCGACGGGGGAGGGGGAGAAAGAAGCCCTCCCCCGCGCAGTGGGGGAGGGTCGGGTGGGGGCCCAACACGACGACTCAACCAAGAAACCACCGGAGGACCCGCCATGACCGACGCCCTGCGCGTGACCCTGCCGTACCGCCGCCCGCCGGAGCTGGACGCGGCCGGATCACGGCGCCCGGTGGTGGTGGTCGGGGCGGGACCGGTGGGGCTGGCGGCGGCCATCGACCTGGGACAGCGCGGGATCCCGGTGCTGCTGCTGGACGACGACGACACGGTGTCGGTGGGCAGCCGGGCCATCTGCTGGTCGAAGCGCACGCTCGAAATCCTCGACCGGCTCGGCGTCGCCGCACCGATGGAGGCGAAGGGCATCACCTGGAAGGTCGGCAAGGTCTTCCACCAGGACCGGCTGGTCTACGGCTTCGACCTGCTGCCGGAGGAGGGGCACAAGCACCCGGCCTTCATCAACCTCCAGCAATATTACGTCGAGGAGTATCTGATCGACCGCATCGCTTCGATGCCGTCGGTCGAGCTGCGCTGGCGCCACAAGGTGGTGGGGATCGAGCCGGGGCCGGACGGTGCGGCGCTGACGGTGGAGACACCGGACGGCACCTGCCGCATCGACGCCGACTGGGTGCTTGCCTGCGACGGCGCGCGCAGCCCGGTCCGCAAGATGATGGGCCTGTCCTTCGACGGGCAGGTGTTCGAGGACCGCTTCCTGATCGCCGATGTGCGGATGAAGGCCGGCTTCCCGACCGAGCGCTGGTTCTGGTTCGACCCGCCTTTCCACCCCGGCCAGAGCGCGCTCCTGCACCGGCAGGCCGACGACGTCTGGCGCATCGACCTGCAACTGGGCTGGGGCGCCGATCCGGAGGAGGAGAAAAAGCCGGATCGGGTGATCCCGCGGCTCAAGGCGATGCTGGGGGAGGACGCGCGGTTCGAGCTGGAGTGGGTCAGCGTCTACACCTTCCAATGCCGGCGGCTGGCGCGGTTCCGGCATGGGCGCGTGATCTTCGTCGGCGACAGCGCGCACCAGGTCTCCCCCTTTGGCGCGCGTGGCGGCAACGGCGGCATCCAGGATTCCGACAACCTCGTCTGGAAGCTGGCGCTGGTGCTGTGGGGCGAGGCGCCGGAGCGGCTGCTGGACAGCTACGACGAGGAGCGCATCCACGGGGCGGACGAGAACATCCGCAACTCCACCCGCTCCACCGACTTCATCACGCCGAAGGGGCCGGGGGCCAAGGCGTTGCGCGACGCGGTGCTGTCGCTGGCCGGCAGCGATCCGGAGGTGCGGCGCTTCGTCAACTCCGGCCGGTTGTCGCTGCCCTGCTCCCTGGCCGGCTTCGCGCTCCAGACCCCCGACGCCGAGCCGTGGGAGGGCGGGGCTCCCCCCGGCAGCGTCTGCCCGGATGCGCCCGTCTGCACCGCCGACGACCGTCCGGTCTGGCTTCTCGACCGGCTCGGCGGCGATTTCGCCCTGCTGGTCTTCGCCGACGGGCCGGCCGATGTGCCACGCCTTCCGGGTGTGCGCACGCTGGTGGTGGCACCCGACGCCGCTGGGTTCGGATCGGAGGCGGAGCTTCTGATTGACGCGGACGGGATGGCCTCCGTCCGCTACGCCGCGACGCCCGGCTGCGTCCACCTGATCCGTCCTGATCAGCATGTCACCGCCCGCTGGCGCCGTTTCGACGCCGCCGCCGTGGCCGCGGCTCTCGACCGGGCCTGCGCCCGCGAGCGCGTGGCTGAACCCCTTGCGCAGGGAGCCGCCGCATGAGTCACGACGATCTGTACGAGGCGCTGGTCGCCATGCACCGCGGGCTTGACGCCGAGCAGAGCCTGCTGGTGAACAGCCGCCTGATCCTGCTGCTGTCCCGGCATGTGACGGACGAGGCGGTGTGGCGGCGCTGCATCGTCGAAGCCCGTGCCGGAGTTGGGGAGACCGCGCCCGCGGCATGACCGCTGCGGCAACGACCGGTCTTGCCCCCGGCCCTGCCTGGACCGTAGATTTCTCTCCCTGCAAAGGGGGGAAATGAATCGTGGACGAGACCGCACTCGACAAGCGCGCCGCCAACCATGTGCCGCTGACGCCGGTGGACTTCCTGCGCCGCGCCGGGGCGGTCTATCCCGGCAAGGTCGCGGTGGTGCATGGCGACCGCCGCCTCACCTATGGCGAGCTGTGGCAGCGCGCGCGGTCGCTGGCCGCGTCGCTCACGGCGATGGGGATCGGGCGGGGCGACGTGGTGTCCATCCTGGCGCCCAACACCCCAGCGATGCTGGAGGCGCATTACGGCGTGCCGCTGGCCGGGGCGGTGCTGAACGCCATCAACATGCGGCTCGACGCGCCGGCGGTGGCCTTCATCCTCCAACACGCGGAAAGCAAGCTGCTGCTGGTCGACCGCGGCTTCGCGGCACTCGCCGCCAAGGCGCTGGCGGGCATGGCGCACAAGCCGGCGGTCGTGTGGATCGACGATCCCGCCGCACGGGGGGAAGCGCCGGACGCGCTGGAGTACGAGGCCTTCCTGGCCGCCGCCGACCCGTCGCTGCCGGTGGCCGGGGTGGCGGACGAGTGGGACTCGCTGTCGCTGAACTACACCTCCGGCACCACGGGCAATCCCAAGGGTGTCATCTACCACCACCGCGGCGCCTTCCTGAACGCGGTGGGCAACGCGCTCACCTTCGGGCTGAACCCGGAGAGCGTCTATCTGTGGACGCTGCCGATGTTCCACTGCAACGGCTGGACCTACCCCTGGGCAGTCACGTCGGTGGGTGGGCGGCATGTCTGCCTTCGCCAGTTCGACGCCGCCACCGTGTTCCGCGCCATCGCCGAGCACAAGGTCACCCACCTCTGCGCGGCACCGGTGGTGCTGACCATGCTGATCCACGCCCCGGCGGAGGCGAAGATCGCCTTCGACCATGGCCCGGTGCAGGTGGCGACCGGCGGTGCGGCACCGCCCAGCGCGGTGATCGAGGGGATGGAGCGGATGGGCTTCCGCCTCACCCATCTCTACGGCATGACCGAGTGCTACGGCCCCTCAGCCATCTGCGCGTGGCAGGAGGAGTGGGGGGCGCTGCCGCTGGAGGAGCGCGCCGTGCTGATGGCGCGCCAGGGCGTCAACCACGTGACGGTGGCCGCCCAGACCGTGCTCGACACCGCCACCGGCGCCCCGGTCCCGGCCGATGGCCGCACCATCGGCGAGCTGGCCCTGCGCAGCAACACGGTGATGAAGGGCTATCTGAAGAATCCCACGGCGACGGAGGAGACTCTGCGCGACGGCTGGCTGCACACCGGCGACCTCGCGGTGATGCACCCCGACGGCTATGTGGAGATCAAGGACCGCGCCAAGGACATCATCATCACGGGCGGCGAGAATGTCGCCAGCCTGGAGGTGGAAGAGGTGCTGTACCGCCATCCGCACGTGATGGAGGCCGCCGTCGTCGCCCGCCCCGACGAGAAATGGGGCGAGACCCCCTGCGCCTTCGTGACCCTGAAGCCGGGTTCGGAGGAGGCGGTGAATGAGTCCGACATCATCGCCTTCTGCCGCACCAACATGGCCCACTTCAAGGCCCCCCGCACGGTGGTGTTCGGCCCCCTGCCGAAGACCTCGACGGGCAAGATCCAGAAGTTCGTGCTGCGGGAGGAGGCGGGGAAGCTGGGGTCGTGACGCGGCGGCTGTCGGTGGGGCCGACGCTGCACTACATTGACCCGATGCGCGAGAGCGGGGGACAGCGATGGATTCGAACCTGTACGAGCAGGACTTCTACGCCTGGGCGACACAGCAGGCGGCGTTGCTCCGCGCCGGCCGGCTCGATGCGGCAGACATCGCGAACATCGCTGAGGAGATCGAGAGCATGGGCCGCAGCGAGAAGCGGGAGTTGGTGAACCGTCTCGCCGTGCTGCTGATGCATCTCCTGAATTGGCGCCACCAGCCGGAACGCCGGGGCGCCAGCTGGGAGGGCACGGTGATCGTCCAGCGCCATGCCCTCGCCCGACACCTGAAGGACAACCCGAGCCTCAAGGCCAAGCTGGACGAGGCGATCGGGGACGCCTACGGCGACGCGGTTCCCATGGCGATGGCCGAAACCAACCTGCCGAAGACCGTCTTTCCCACGCTCTGCCCCTGGAGTTGGGCGCAAATCATGGACGAGGACTACTGGCCGGAGTGATCCGGCCTCACCCTGCCGCCGACCGCAACGCTGCCGCCAGATCGCCCCGGTCGGCAATGGCGACGCGCTCCAGCCCCAGCCAGCCGGCGAGCCGCCGCAGCTCCTCCGCCAGGGGCGGTGCCACGGTGGCGGGGTCCACGCCCGCCTCCCCATGGGCGGCGTGGACCAGCAGGGTGCCGCCGGCGCGGTCGGACTTCAGGTCGACGCGGGCGACGAGGCGGTCGCCCAGCAGGAAGGGCAGCACGTAATAGCCATGCTCCCGCTTGTGGGCGGGGGTGTAGATCTCCAGCCGGTAGCGGAAGCCGAAGATCCGTTCGGTGCGGTCGCGCTCCCACACCAGCGAATCGAAGGGGGAAAGCAGGGCGGTGGCCTCCACCCGGCGCGGGCAGCGGGCGTCGGGGTGCAGATAGGCCGGCTGGCTCCAGCCCTTGACTGTCACCGGCAGCAGCTCCCCAGCCTCCACCAGCGTCGCCACCGCGCGCTTGCTGTCGGCCGGGTCGAGCCGGAAATAGTCGCGCAGGTCGCGTTCGGTGGCGATGCCCAGAGCGCGGGCGGCGGTGAGGGTCAGGACGCGCTGCGCCTCCTCCTCCGTCGGTGTCGGGGTGTCCAGCACGGCGCGCGGCAGCACGCGTTCGGGAAGGTCGTACAGCCGCTCGAAGCCGCGGCGCCCGGCGGTCGTCACCCGGCCGCACCAGAACAAATGCTCCAGCGCGATCTTGCCGTCGCTCCACCCCCACCAGCCGCCGCTCGACGCGCCGGCGAGGCTGAATTCCGACGCGCCCATGGGGCCGCGCTCCCTCACCTCGGCCAGGGCGGCGGCGATGTAGTCGGCGCGTTCCCGTGCGAACCGGGCGATGCCGCCGTAGATCCCCTCGCCGCGCTCGGCGCGGGCCATGCGCCAGCGGAACAGCGGCTGCATGGCGACGGGGATCAACGACGCCTCGTGTCCCCAGTATTCGAACAGGTCGCGCTTGCCGGCCCCCCAGGCGGACTCCTCCAGCAGGGTCGGCGCGTAGGCGCCCAGCCGTGAGAAGGCCGGCAGATAATGCGAGCGCACCAGCACATTGACCGAATCGATCTGCAACAGCCCGATGCGCGCCAGCAGACGGCGCAGGTGCCGCCGCTCGCACGGGCTGTCCGGCCGAGGCTCGGCGAAGCCCTGCGCGGCGAGCGCGATGCGGCGGGCTTCGGCGGGGGAGAGGGTGTCGCGGGTTCGCATGCCACCGTCTGCCTACCATTCCGGCTGGTCGGGGGCAATGGCAAACGTGATCAAATGAAGAACATCAGACCCCGAAGAAGGGCTGCATCAGCCGGGGTATCAGGTCGCGGAAACGCAACGGCGCCTCGGTGGCGATCAGGCACACGCACTCCGCACCCGCATCGGCAACTGGCTGGTGGTGCGTCTCGCCGTCGGTCTCGGCGAAATCACCGCGACCGAAGCACCCCAGCTCGTCGGTGTAGGAGCCGGACAGCACCAGGGTCAGCTCGGTGCCCTCGTGCCCGTGGTGGGGCATGACGCTGCCGGGTGCGATGCGGAACAGGCGCACCGAGCCGCCGCGCCGGTCGCGCGGCACCACCTCGATCTGCCGGATGCCGGGGGCGAGACGGCGCCAGGACCGTTCGGTGACCGGACCCGTGATGTCCAGCAGCGGGGCCGGCAGTGCCGGACCATCGCGGTGGGCGGTTGGCCGGGGCCGGGACCGGGGCTGCTCCGGCTCGTCGAGGCGCGCCATCATCCGCTCGAGCGCGTCGGGGGCAAGCTCGTCGGCCGGCAACCGGTCGAACAGCGCACCACCCACCGCCTCCGCCGCCGCGGTTCGATCGCGGCACTCCGGACACAGGGTCAGGTGCGAGGCGACAACCAGGGACATGCCCGCTCCCAAACTTCCGGAGGCATAGGCTATCAACAGGGCGTCGCTTGGGTGGTGGGTCGGGGTCATCCGCGTCTCGACGTTCGGGCGCTGTCGGCACCTCGTGATGCCGGTCTCTACGATGGCGAACCGCTGCCGGATCACTCACACCGGAGGTGATCCATTCCTGTCCGACGCACGTAACAGGGGTGCTTCGAAATTGCCCAAAAGTTCATCCATGCCCGACTCCCCATCCCGACCGCCCGGTGTGCTCGACATCGCCGTGATCGGGTCCGGCATCTCCGGCCTGTCGGCGGCGTGGCTGCTCGGGCGGACGCACCGGGTCACCCTGTTCGAGAAGGACGACCGGTTCGGTGGTCACTCCAACACCGTCGCCAGTCCGGCGGGGCCGGTTGATACCGGATTCATCGTCTACAATGAACGAAATTATCCGAACCTCGTAGCTTTGTTCCAGCATCTGGGTGTCGCCACCCGGCCGACGGTGATGTCCTTCGCGGCGTCCATCGACGACGGCCGGCTGGAATACGCCGGCAGCGGGTTGGCCGGGCTGTTCGCACAGAGGAGCAACCTGCTGCGGCCCCGCTTCTGGCGGATGGTGGCCGGCATCCTGCGCTTCTACCGCGAGGCGCCGCGGACGGTGGCGGCGGCCGACGGCCATCCCATGACGCTGGGCGAGCTGCTGGACCGCGGCGGCTATTCCGACGCCTTCGTGCGCGACCATCTGCTGCCCATGGCCGCGGCCATCTGGTCCAGCCCGGCCGAGGCGATGCGGCTCCACTCCGCCCGCGCCTTCCTGCGCTTCTGCTCCAACCATGGGCTTTTGCAGCGTCGCGACCGCCCGGTGTGGCGCACGGTCGAGGGCGGCAGCCGGGAGTATGTGCGCCGCCTGACGGGCGCGCTCGGGGACCGCGCCCTGCGCCGCGGCACCGGTGTGCGGGCCATCCGGCGGGACGCCGGCCGGGTGCTGGTGGAGGACCGCGCCGGTGCCGTGCGCAGCTTCGACCACGCCGTGATCGCGACGCACGCGGATCAGGCGCTGTCGCTGCTGGTCGATCCGTCCGGCGAGGAGCGCCGGCTGCTGGGTGCCTTCCGCTACCAGCGCAACCTGGCGGTTCTGCACAGCGACGCCGGCCTGATGCCGCGGCGGCGGGCGGCGTGGTCCGCCTGGAACTATCTGGCGCGGCAGGGGCGGGAGGCGGCGGACGACGCGCTCTGCGTCACCTATTGGATGAACCGGCTGCAACCGCATCTCGATCCGGCCCACGACCTGTTCGTCACCCTCAACCCGCACCGGCCGCCACGTGACGGCGCAGTCCTGAACAGCGTGGTCTACGATCATCCCGTCTTCGACCTCGGCACCGACATGGCGCAGGGGGAGCTGTGGCGGCTCCAGGGGGAGCGCAACACCTGGTTCTGCGGCGCGTGGTTCGGAGCCGGTTTCCACGAGGATGGCTTGCAGTCCGGCCTTGCCGTGGCGGAGGCTCTGGGCGGCGTGCGACGGCCTTGGACGGTCGCGGACGAGAGCGGGCGCATCCAGCTTGGCTCCGGCTTCGGGACTGCGGCACGGGCGAAGGCGGCGGCGTGATGGACAGCGCGGCGTCGGCCCTCTACCACGGCCTGGTGGTGCACCGTCGGCTGCGCCCGGTGCGGCACCGTCTGGCCTACCGGGTGTTCAGCCTGCTGCTCGACCTGGACGAGCTGCCGGACCTCGGGCGGCGCCTCCGGCTGTTCGGCCACAACCGCGCGGCCCCGGTTTCCTTCCACGACCGCGACCACGGGCCGGGCGACGGCCGGCCGCTCAAGCCGTGGGTGGAGGAGCAACTCGCCACCGCCGGGATCGCCGCCGGCGGGCCGGTGCGGGTGCTGGCCTTCCCCCGTCTGTGGGGATTCGTCTTCAACCCCCTGACCGTCTATTTCTGCCACCGTCCCGACGGCACGCTGGCGGCGATCCTGTACGAGGTGAACAACACCTTCGGCCAGCGCCACGGCTACCTGATCCCCGCCGCGGCGGGGCAGGACGGGGTGGTGCGGCAGAGCTGCGGCAAGGGCTTCTACGTCTCCCCCTTCATGGACATGGACACCCGCTACCATTTCCGCGTCCGGCCACCGGCCGAGCGCATGTCCGTCGGCATCCACCAGACCGGGACCGACGGCGACATCCTGCACGCCTCCCTCACCGCGGAGCGTGCGCCGCTGACCGACGCCGGGCTGCTCGCCGCGGTGCTGCGCCATCCGCTGATGACGCTGAAGGTGATCGCCGGCATCCACTGGGAGGCTCTGCGGCTCTGGCGCAAGGGCCTCCGCCTGCGCCCGCGCCCGCCGGCGCCCTCCGTTCCCATCACCATCGTTCCATCGCCGGCCGAAGGAGCCGCTCCATGACCGAGACCGCCGCCGCCGCAACGCTGGACCGGGTGACGCGCCCGCCCTGGTGGCGGCGCTTGGGCATGAGCGGCGACCTGTGGGTCGGCGGTTTCCTGGCCCTGGCGGCGGAAGCCCGCGCGGGGCGGGCGACGGTCACGACGCCCGATGGCCGGCGCTTCGCCTTCCGCGGCACGGACGGGGAGTCGGGGCATGAGGCCGACATCACACTGACCGACCCGGCTGCGGCGCGGCGCCTGTTCCTCGGCGGCCCGGTGGCCTTCGGCGAGGCCTACGTTGACGGTCACTGGACGAGCGGCGATCTGCCGGCGCTGCTGGAGTTCGCGGCCCGGAACGTCGCGCTGGTGGGGACGCGCGCCGGCGGCATGGCGCCGCTGCGCTGGCTGCGGCGGCTCTACCACCGCGCGCACGCCAACACCCGCGCCGGCAGCCGTCGCAACATCGCCTTCCACTACGACCTGGGCAACGACTTCTACAGCCTGTGGCTCGACCCCGGCATGGCCTACTCGTCCGCCCTGTACACCCGCGAGGGGATGACGTTGGAGGAGGCGCAGGACGCTAAGCTCGCCCGCGTGGCCGAACTCATGGATGTGGCGCCCGGCCATCGGGTGCTGGAGATCGGCTGCGGCTGGGGCGGTCTGGCCGAGCATCTGGCGACGTGCGGTGCCCGGGTGACCGGTATCACCCTGTCGCGCGAGCAGTTGGAGTGGGCCAGGGAGCGGCTCGGCGGGCGGGCGGAGCTGCGGTTGCAGGATTACCGGGACGTGGACGGCCGCTACGACCGTGTCGTCTCCATCGAGATGATCGAGGCGGTCGGGCGGGAGCATTGGCCGCGCTACTTCGCCACGCTGCGCGACCGGCTGCGGCCCGGCGGGGTGGCGGTGGTCCAGGCCATCACCATCGCCGATCGGCTGTTCGACCGCTATTGCCGCAACCCGGACTTCATCCAACGCCATGTCTTCCCCGGCGGCATGCTGCCATCCCCGGCGATCCTGCGGGAGCAGGCCACGGCGGCCGGGCTGCTGCTGGAGCGGGAGGAGACGTTCGGGGCCTCCTACGCGCGCACCTGCGCGGAGTGGCGCCGCCGCTTCCACGCCGCTTGGCCGGAGATCGCGCGGCTCGGCTTTGACGAGCGGTTCCGCCGTTTGTGGGATTATTACCTCGCCTACTGCGAGGGCGGGTTCCGGGCCGGGACGATCGACGTCGGCCTCTATCGTTTCGTCCGGCCATGAGGGAGGCTGCCATGACCCCGGCCCTGCGCCTGGAGGAGTTCTTCGCCGGCCACAGCCGCTGCTGGGGCCTGTTCGAGGACCGGTTCGGCACCTTGCGCCGCCAGTTCGTCATCGATCTCGACGGCCGCTGGGACGGGCGCGTGCTCACGCTGGCCGAGAGTTTCCGCTACGATGACGGCGAGACCGGGCGTCGCGACTGGACGATCGTGCCGCTGGCGGACGGTTGGTACGAGGGGCGGGCGACCGATGTGATCGGCGTCGCCCGTGGTCGGGTGGTCGGCAACCACTTCCGCTGGCGCTACGGCATGGACCTGAGGGTGCGCTCCTCGGTCTGGCGCGTCGGCTTCGACGACCACCTGATCCTGCTTCCCGACGGCGTGCTGCTCAACCGCGCGCACATGAGCCGCTGGGGCGTGACGTTGGGCAGCGTCTCCGCCGCCTTCCGTCGGATCGAAGGGGAGGCGCAGGCGATCGCGGCGTGACCGGCGCCGCGCGCCTCAATCACCCCGTGCGTGGGCGCGCGTGCCTTGCAGATAGGTCGCCGCCACCGCGCGGTCGTCGCCGAGGGTGAGCAGGATGAACAGCTCGTCCTCCAACCGGTCGCCGACACTCTCCATCCGGTGCGCCATGGCCGGAGTGGCGCGGGCGTCCAGCACCACCAGATCGGCGTAGCGGCCGGGCGCCACGCTGCCGATCTCGTCGGCCAGACCCAGCGCCTCGGCGTTGCCCAGCGTCAGCCAGTGCAGGGCGCGCAATGCCGGCAGGTTGCGGCCGCGGAGCTGCATGACCTTGTAGGCTTCCGCCGCCGTCCGCAGCATGGAATAGCTGGTGCCGCCGCCGACGTCGGTGGCGAGTGCGGTGCGCACCGGGCGGGCCGGGTCCTCCAGCCGCTCCAGGTCGAACAGGCCGCTGCCCATGAACAGGTTGGAGGTGGGGCAGAGCGACGCGACCGACCCGGACTCCGACAACAGCCGCATCTCCGCCTCGTCGAGGTGGATGCAGTGTCCGAACAGCGAGCGCCGCCCGAGCAGTCCGAACCGGTCGTAGACCGCGGTGTAGCTGGCGTCCTGCGGGAACAGCCGGCGCACCGTGGCGATCTCGGCCGGGTTCTCCGACAGGTGGGTCTGCATGTAGACGCCGGGATGCTCGCGCAGCAGCGCGCCGGCAGCCTCCAGCTGCGCTTCGGTCGAGGTGATGGCGAAGCGGGGGGTGACGGCGTAGCGCTGCCGCCCGCGCCCATGCCAGCGCCCGATCAGCGCCTTGCTGTCGGCGTAGGCGGTGTCGGCGCTGTCCCGCAGGGCGTCGGGGGCGTGGCGGTCCATCATCACCTTGCCGGCGATCATGCCGGCGCCGCGCCGCTCCGCCTCCGCGAACAGCGCGTCGGCGGAGCCGGGATGGACGGACCCGTAGACGACCGCCGTGGTGGTGCCGTTGCGCAGCAGCTCGTCCAGGAAGAAGCGTGCGGTGCCTGCGGCGTGGACGGCGTCGGTGAAGCGCTGCTCCTCCACGAAGGTGTAGCGCTCCAGCCAGTCGAGAAGCTGCGTGCCGTAGGACGCGATCACCTGCGTCTGCGGGAAGTGGATGTGGGTGTCGATGAAGCCGGCCGTGATGATCGCATCCGGATGATGGTCGACCACCGCGCCCGGCAGCAAGGTGGGGAGGATGGACGAGGCCTCGCCAACCGCGGCGATGCGGCCGTCGGCGATGCGCACGGCGCCGTCCGGGATGTGCAGCAGGCTGGCGTGGTCCCCCGGCCCCTCCGGCGCGCGGGTGAAGGACAGGATGCGCCCGCGGACCGCGTCCACATGGGCCCCTCGCCCAGGGGCCGTCCGGTCGATGGCGTCCATAATCTCTCCCCGATCCTGGTGCATGGTGAGGGTGGCGCGCTTGCCGTCCGCCGCCGCCGCCGACTACATGCTGCCATCGGCGCGGTTCCACAAGCAGGGATTATCCATGAGCCAAGCGATTTTCCGAGCGGCCTGCTCGGCGTTCCTGTCGGCGGGGCTTCTGGCCGCCATCCCGCCCGCCGCCACGCCCGCCCATGCCCAGGCCCAGGCATCACAGGACCGCGGCGATGGCGCGCGGGCGGAGCGTCCCGAATCCTTCGACGCCCAGCGCACGACCACCAGCCACCGTTTCGCCCTGCCGTCCGGCGCGCTCGCCTACACCGCGTCGGCCGAATTCCTGCCGTTGCGCGAGGGGGCAAAGGAGGAGGTGGCGGCCCGCGTCTTCACCATCGCCTACACCCAGGACGGGGTGGCGCCGGCCGGGCGGCCTGTGGCCTTCGTGTTCAACGGCGGCCCCGGCGCCTCCTCCGCCTATCTGCATCTGGGCGCGCTGGGTCCGAAGGTGGTCGCCTTCAACGAGGACGGGTCGCTGCCGCGCGCGCCGTCGCCGGTGGTGGACAACCCCGACAGCTGGCTGGCCTTCACCGACCTCGTCTTCATCGACCCGGTCGGCACCGGCTACAGCCGCGCGGTGAAGGGGGAGGAGGAGGCGGAGAAGCGCTTCTGGAACCCCGACGCGGATGCCCGGTCCATGGCCGAGATCGTCCGCCTCTGGCTGGTGCGCAACGGTCGGTGGGACTCGCCGAAATTCCTGGTCGGGGAGAGCTACGGCGGTTACCGCATCGCGCGGATGGCCGACGCGCTGTTCGACGGGCCGGGGGTGTCGGTCAACGGGCTGATCATGGTGTCGCCGGTGGTGGATTTCGCGAACATCCGCGACAGCGACGCCATGCTGCTGCCCTGGGCCTTCCGCCTGCCGTCCTTCGCCGCCGCCGCGGCGGCGCTGGGGAAGGCGCCGGGAACGCCGGCGGAGGCCGCGGCAGCGGCGGAACGTTTCGCGCTCGGACCCTTCCTGCCGGGGCTGGCCGGGATCGATCCGGGGAACCTCGCGGCGTCGCGTGACCTGTTCGGTGCGCTGGCCGGCATGACCGGCCTGCCGGCGGAGTTGATCGAGCGTCACCGCGGGCGCCTGTCCGCCGGCGTCTTCGCTCGCGAGATCCTGCGCGGCGACGGGCGGATCGCCAGCGTCTACGACGCCACCTTCACCGGCATCGATCCCGACCCGTCGTCGCCGCGGGTGCAATCCGATCCTTTCCTCGACGGCACCAAGCCGGCTTATGCCACCGCCTACGCCGGCTATGTGCAGCGGGAGCTGGGGTTCAGGACGGACGTTCCCTTCCGGCTGCTCAGCGAGCGGGTCAACCGCGGCTGGGAATGGCCGCGTATGACGTTGCCGAGCGCGCGGGACGAGCTGCAACGGGTGCTGGCGCTGGCGCCGGGGATGCGGGTGCTGATCGCGCACGGGCGCACCGACCTGGTCACGCCCTACATGGCGTCGCGCTGGCTCGCCACCAACCTGGAGCTTGCCCCCGGCACGCGCGACCGCGTGAGGGTGACGGTGCAGGACGGCGGCCACATGATGTACACGCGGGCGCCGGAACGCGCCCGGCTGGCCGCCGACGCCCGCGCCCTGGTGGAGGCGGCGTCGCGGTAGCGGATGACGCCACGGCCGAAGGGGCGCCCCGGTGGGGCGCCCCTTTGAGTGTCGGACCGAACTGCCAGGCGGTTCGATCAGAACAGCCGGAGGATGGCCTGCTGCGACTGGTTGGCCAGCGACAGCGCGATGGTGCCGAGCTGCTGGCGGGTCTGCAGCATGAGGAGGTTGGCACCTTCCTCGTTCTGGTCGGCGAGCGTCAGCTTGTTCGCCCCTTCGATCAGCACGTCGGAGAATTCCTTGGTGAAGGCCTCTCGGGTCGTGACGATGTTGAGGTTGGTGGACAGGTTCTGCGACGCCGAGCGCAGGGTCTGTTTGGCGAAGTCGATGGCGTTGACCGCCTTGTCGATGTCGGCACGATCGGACCAGTCGTTCTGAGCGTAGTCGAGCCGCAGCCCCTGACCGCTGGTCGAGATGTTCACCGACTTGACGGTGATGGAGTTGGTGTTGCGTTCGTTGAACTGGACGGTCAGGTCGTTCTGTGTGTTGGCGTCGGTGACCTGGGTGGTGACGATGTTCGCCGCAGCGCTTGTCGAGGCCGCCGCCTTGATCGTTTCCTGATCGACCTTGAAGCGCACCGTGCCGGTGTCGAACGCGAAGGCGTTCTCGCCATCGGTCAGCTTGCCCTCGCCGCGCTTGTTCAAACCGTCGCGGGTGACCGACGTGCCGGTGAGGTTGGTCACCTCGATCTCGATATCGACCATCTTCTCGATTTTGGACACGCCCGAGCCGGCGTTGGCCGCCTGCTCCAGCAGCTTGCGATCGACCACGAAGGACACCACGGTGCCCGACGCGAAGCTCTCGGAGATGGTCTTGCTCAGCGCGTTCTCGGATTCCGCCGACAGGCTGAACTCGCGCTTCGTGGTGGTGTCGGTCTTGCCGGTCAGGGTGATCTGGCTGCCCGTACCCGCGGCCGTCTGCACGTCGAAGCTGGCGGCGCTCAGGCGGCCCGAGGTGATGGCGTTGCTGATCGACGTGCGCAGCGCCGCGGCCACATTGGTCTTGGCATCCTGGCCGATCGAGACGTCGCCGTCGGTCGCGGTGTACTTGAAGACCTGCCCTTCGACCTTGATGGTGAAGCTGTCGCCGGCCTCGATGGTGCCCTTGATATCGACGGTGCTGGTCTGCGCGACGTTGGTCGTCGCTGCGGTCGTCAGGTTGGCTTCCACCGCCTGGGTGTTGTCGAAGTACTTGACGGTGCGCGATTCGTTGCCGTCCGTCACGATGAAGGTGCGCTCGCGGCCGGCGGCGCCGCGGACCTCGATCTGGATGTCGTTGAAGCTGCCGAGCGAGGAGGAGACGGTGCCGGACAGCTTCAGCGAGGTCAGGCCATGGGCCAGCTCGGCGTCGGCGATGTTGCTGCTGTCGCCTTCGATCGAACCGTCACCCGACACGCGCACGGTGTAGGCGTCCGTCGCGACGACGTTGGTGACGCGGGCGTTCTCGATGCCGGTGATGGAGTTGACCTTGGTGCGGCTTTCGCTGGTGCTGTCCAGGCGCAGGCCGTTGCCGACCAGCAGGTTCTTGCCGGCGTAGCCGCTGTCACCAGCCAGCTTGTCGATCTGCTCCTTCAGCGAGTTGAACTGCGCGGCGAGCGACTTGCGGGTCGCGATCGAGCCGGCGTCGTTGCCCAGCGCGCTGTAGGCGGCGGTCGTCAGACCGCGGGCCTGCTCGACCATGCTCTCGATGCTGGTCAGGCCCTTGTCGGCGGCCTTGATGGTGGAGATGGCCTGACCCATGGCGTCCTTCAGCGAGGACAGGTCGCCGGCGCGCTGGTTCAGCCCCTTGGCGGCGAAGAATGAGGTCGGGCCGTCGAGGGCGGAATTGATCTTGTTGCCCGTGGACAGGATCGTCTGCTTCTGGGCAATCTTCGCGTCGGTGCTCTGCAGCTGCAACAGGTTCGACCGCATGGCGGCGGTGAGTTGCACATCGTTGACGGCCATGGCTCCAGTCTCCTTCTGAGTCCCGGCCTCGCGGCCGGTTTACCGGGCGAGGCAACGTTTTGATGCGTTCGGACCTCTCTTTTCAAACGGCGTGCCAAGTCGCCTAAAATGCCGATTATCGCGCGGTCGTCCGCCCCTGACCGCGGAATCCCCGTGTTTGGCTGGACAAGCTGAACGATTCTGCCGGGGCTTCTGGAAAACTTTGCCGGGTGTGGATCCGGAGTCCCGGCAGAATCGTTCCTGCGCCATGCGGCTGCGGCGGTTTGACCGGGCCCGGCCCCGCCGCTATCGTCGGTCCAACGCAATCGGGACAGGGGAGGGCCGGCATGTCCGGACGCATCGAACGCCGTCTTCAGGACTTGGGCATCGAACTTCCGCAGGCCGCGGCGCCGCTGGCCGCCTATGTGCCCTTCACCCAATCGGGCAACACGCTCTATGTGTCCGGCCAGATCACCGTGTGGAACGGCGAGAAGCGCTTCATCGGCAAGGTCGGGCAGGATTTCTCCATCGAGGAGGCGCGGCAGGCGGCGCGGCTGTGCGCGCTCAATCTGCTGGGCCAGGCGCGCGCGGCCTGCGGCGGCGATCTCGACCGCATCGCGCGGGTGCTGAAGCTGGGCGGCTTCGTCAACGCCGGCCCCGACTTCCACGATCACCCGGCGGTGATCAACGGCGCGTCGGAGCTGATGCTGGAGGTGTTCGGCGACGCCGGACGCCATGCCCGCTTCGCGGTGGGGGCGTCCTCCCTGCCGTTCAACGTGGCGGTCGAGGTGGAAGGCGTCTTCGAGCTTGCCTGACCGGCGGCGCCTTGCCGCGGCGCGGCATCGCTCCCAACTCCCTTCGGTGCGGGACAGCGGAGGTACGGGCATGCCGGACGCCGGCGAGGCGATCAGCGTCAAGGTGCTTACGGGCATCGCGGATGTGGATCCGGCGGCGTGGGACGCCTGCGCCGGCTCGGGCAACCCGTTCCTCTGCCATGCCTTCCTGCTGGCCCTGGAGGAGTCCGGATCGGTCGGCGGCCGCAGCGGCTGGCAGCCGGCCCACCTGGTGGCGGAGATGCCGGACGGCCGGGTGGCCGGGGCCGTGCCCATGTACGCCAAGGGCCATTCCTACGGCGAGTATGTCTTCGACCATTCCTGGGCCAACGCCTATGAGCGGGCCGGCGGCCGCTACTACCCCAAGCTCCAGGTCGCCGTTCCCTTCACCCCCGTGCCCGGTCCGCGCCTGCTGGTGCCGCCGGGTGACGGGGCGGATGCGGTGCGGCGCGCGCTGGCTCGTGCCATGGAGGAGGTGGCCCGGCGTTTCGACGTGTCGTCCGTGCATGTGACCTTTCCCACCGAGCCGGAATGGACCCTGCTGGGGGAGGACGGGTGGCTGCAGCGGACCGGCGTCCAGTACCATTGGGAAAACCGCGGCTACGCGACCTTCGACGACTTCCTGGGTGCGCTCAACGCCCGCAAGCGCAAGGCGATCCGCAAGGAGCGTCGCGAGGTGGCCGACAGCGGCGTGCGGCTGCACACCCTGACCGGCGACGACCTGAAGCCGGAGCATTGGGACGCCTTCCATCGCTTCTACATGGACACCGCCGACCGCAAATGGGGCGGCGGCTATCTGAAGCGTTCCTTCTTCCACCGGATCGGCGCCACCATGGCGGACCGGGTGGTGCTGGTGATGTGCGAGGACGGCGGGGAGTGGGTGGCCGGTGCCCTGAACCTGCTGGGCGCCGACACGCTCTACGGCCGGAACTGGGGCTCGGACGGGCGGTACCGGTACCTGCATTTCGAGGCCTGCTACTACCGGGCGCTCGACTTCGCCATAGCGCAGGGGCTGACGCGGGTCGAGGCGGGCGCGCAGGGCGAGCACAAGATCCAGCGCGGCTATCTGCCCGTCCGCACCTACAGCGCCCATTGGGTCCGCGATCCCGGATTCCGTGACGTGCTCGACCGCCACTTGACGCAGGAACGCGCGGCGGTGGAGGCGGAGATCGAGGCGCTGGGCGAAGCCTCCCCCTATCGCCAGGACGACGGAGACCACTGATCCGGCCGCCGTCGCATATCGACAGAGTTCGTCACCGCTTCACAGAATTTGCTCGTTGACAATGGGGCCTGCGGTCGCAGGAATGGGGTTTCATGATGTTCTGTTGATGGGGCAAGTCCGTGACCGATCCGACCAAGGAGTTCCTGCGGAAGGTGCGCGGGCATCAACTGTTCTTGAAGACACTACCAGGGGGTGTGCGTTTGCAGATGCGTGACGCGGACTTGGCTCGTCTGCGTCTCAAGGGCTTTGTCTTGCAGTCCGCTGTTCTCGTGCGGTGCGATTGCAGTGATTCTCAACTGGAAGATGTCAATTTTGCCATGGCCGACCTGTTCGGCACGAATTTCTCCAGGTCGGTCCTGACCGGATCGTCCTTCATGCGGGCCGATGTCCGCGGCGCGAATTTCATGAAGGCCATCCTGCAGCGGACGGATTTCGACCAGGCCGACCTGCGCCCTGGCCAGGTGATCGTCGTCGGCGACCGGGAGGAGGCGCGCAACCGCAGCCAACTGTCCGATTCCGACATGGACGATGTCAGCTTCCGCGGCGCCGACCTGTCGCACGCCGACCTGTCGCGCGTGTCCGCCCGGCGGGGAAACTTCTCGGACGCGAACCTCTTCGCCGCCAACCTGTCGGGAGCCGACCTCACCAACGCCAACTTCCGCGGCGCGAAGCTGAAGCGGGTCATCCTGAACGGGGCCAAGATCGACGGCACCTGCCTGCGGATGGCCGACCTTCGGGAGGCGGTGCTGCGGAATGTGGATCTGTCGCGGGCCGACACGGTGGGGGCCAATCTCCAAGGGGCCATCTACAACCGCGGGCGTGGCAGCCTGCCGGCGGAGGTGACCGCGGCGCTGGACGCGCACGCCCATTGGATCAACACCGGCGGACGCGGCGGCAACCGGGCCGATTTCTCAGGAGCCGATCTCAGCGGCATGGATCTGACCGCGTCCGACTTCAGCGGTGCCGTGTTCCGCAACGCGACGCTGGAGAACGCGAAGCTCGGCAACAGCTATCTCGCCCTGGCCGATTTCCGCGGCGCCAATCTGAAGCGCGTTCAATTCGACCAGGCCATTCTGAGCGGGGCCAACATGGCGGGGGCGGACCTGACCAACGCCGTGGCCGTCGGGTGCGATTTCGGACCGATGGAACTGCGCAATCCGGATGGCACGCCGACCGGGCGGAATTGGCCAACCGACCTGTCCGGCGCCACCCTGGAATGGGCCGACCTGCGGGGTGCCCGACTGGTCGGCGCACGGATGGACAAGGCGGTGTTCCGGCACGCCAACCTCGCGTCGGCGGATCTGCGCGGCTGTGCCGAATCCGGTGCGGACTTCGCGACCGCGGTCCTCACCGGCGCCCGCCGGGGCGCCCTCCCGGTGTCCGCTGGTCCGGTCGAGCAGCCGGGCTGATCATCGGCTCCAATCCAACGTCTCCACAACGACAAAGGGAGCTCCGCGAGGAGCCCCCTTCCGCCAATGCGCGACCCGGTCGGTGCTGTGTCACTCCGCCAGTTCGTGCACCATCTCGTCCTCGTCCGATCCGTCGGAGCCGCCGCGCTTGGGACGGTTGCCCTCCACATACTCGAACTTCGGCTTGTCGCCCTCGACGGTGACGCGGACCAGACCGCCCTTGCTGAGCTTGCCGAACAGCAGCTCCTCGGCGAGCGGCTTCTTGATGTGCTCCTGGATCACACGGCCGAGCGGGCGGGCGCCGTAGAGCGGGTCGTAGCCCTTCTTGCCCAGCCATTCGCGCGCGGCCTCGGTCAGCTCGATCGACACGCCGCGGTCGTCGAGCTGGGCCTCGAGCTGCATCACGAACTTGTCGACCACACGACCGATCACTTCCGGCGTCAGTGCCGAGAAGGGGATGATGCTGTCCAGCCGGTTGCGGAACTCCGGCGTGAACAGCCGCTCGATGGCCTCGGTGTCCTCGCCCATCCGCTTCTCGCGCTCGAAACCCATGGCGGGCTTGGCGAGGTCCGACGCGCCGGCGTTGGTGGTCATGATCAGGATCACGTTGCGGAAATCGACCGTCTTGCCGTTGTGATCGGTCAGCTTCCCGTGGTCCATCACCTGCAGCAGGATGTTGAACAGGTCCGGATGAGCCTTCTCGATCTCGTCCAGCAGCAGCACGCAGTGCGGATGCTGGTCGATGGCGTCGGTCAGCAAGCCACCCTGGTCGAAGCCGACATAGCCCGGCGGGGCGCCGATCAGCCGCGACACGGTGTGGCGCTCCATGTACTCCGACATGTCGAAGCGGGTCAGCTCGATCCCCAGCGTGTGGGCGAGCTGGCGGGCCACCTCGGTTTTGCCGACGCCGGTCGGGCCGGAGAACAGGTAGTTGCCGATGGGCTTTTCCGGCTCGCGCAGGCCGGCGCGGGCCAGCTTGATGGCGGAGACGAGCGCGTCGATCGCCTTGTCCTGACCGAAGACCATGGTCTTCAGGTCGCGCTCGAGGTTCAGCAGAACCTCGCGGTCGTCGCGGCTGACCGACTTCGGCGGGATGCGGGCGATCTTGGCCACGACAGCCTCGACGTCCTTGACCTGGATGGTCTTCTTGCGCCGGTTTTCGGGCAGCAGCATCTGCGCAGCACCGACCTCGTCGATGATGTCGATCGCCTTGTCCGGCAGCTTGCGGTCGCCGATGTACTTGGCCGACAGGTCCACCGCGGCGCGGATGGCGTCGTTGGTGTAGCGGACGCGGTGGTGCTTCTCGTAATAGGGCTTGAGCCCCTGCAGGATCTTGATCGCGTCCTCGATCGTCGGCTCGTTCACGTCGATCTTCTGGAAGCGGCGGACGAGCGCCCGATCCTTCTCGAAATAGCTGCGGTACTCCTTGTAGGTGGTCGAGCCAATGCAGCGCAGCGAGCCCGAGGCGAGCGCCGGCTTCAGCAGGTTGGACGCGTCCATCGCGCCGCCGGAGGTGGCACCGGCGCCGATCACCGTGTGGATCTCGTCGATGAACAGGATGGCGCCCTCGTGCGCCTCCAGCTCCGACAGGACGGCCTTCAGCCGCTCCTCGAAATCGCCGCGGTAGCGCGTGCCGGCCAGCAGCGAGCCCATGTCGAGCGCGTGGATCGTCGCGTTCTTCAGGACTTCCGGGACTTCGCCGTGAACGATGCGGCGGGCCAGACCCTCGGCGATGGCGGTCTTGCCGACACCGGGGTCGCCGACGTAGAGCGGGTTGTTCTTCGACCGCCGGCACAGGATCTGGATGGTCCGTTCGACCTCCGATTCCCGGCCGATCAGCGGGTCGATCTTGCCGCTCGCCGCCTTCTTGTCGAGGTTGACGCAATAGGCTTCAAGAGCCTCGCTGCCTTTCTTCACGACCTTCTCCGCCGCAGCGTCGTCGTCGGCACCGGACACCCGCTTGTTGTCGGAGCGGCCGGGGGCCTTCGCGATCCCGTGAGAAATGTAGTTCACCGCATCGAACCTGGTCATCTCCTGCTCTTGCAGGAAGTAGACCGCGTGGCTCTCGCGTTCAGAGAACAACGCAACGAGGACGTTTGCTCCCGTGACCTCCTCACGTCCCGACGACTGGACGTGGATGGCCGCCCGCTGCAAAACCCGCTGGAAACCAGCCGTGGGCTTGGCGTCGTCCGGCCGGTTGGTGATGAGGTTCGCGAGCTCGTTGTCGAGGTAATCCGACAGCTCCGTTCGCAGGCGGTCGAGGTCGACCCCGCAAGCGCGGAGCACCGCCAGAGCATCCGGATCCTCGGTCAGCGCGAGCAGGAGATGCTCCAGCGTCGCGTATTCGTGCCGGCGCTCGTTGGCGTGGGCCAGGGCGCGGTGCAGCGTCTGTTCCAAGTTGCGCGACAGCATGGTGAGGGTCTAATCCTTCTCTAGCGTGCATTGGAGCGGGTGCTGGTGCTGGCGCGCGAAGTCCATCACCTGCGTTACCTTGGTCTCCGCCACCTCGTAGGTAAAAACACCGCACACCCCGACTCCGCGTCGATGGACGTGGAGCATGATGCGCGTCGCTTCCTCCCGCGACTTGCTGAAAAAGCGTTCGAGAACATGGACGACGAACTCCATCGGCGTGTAGTCGTCGTTCAACATCAGCACCTTGTACATGGAGGGCTTTTTCGTCTTGGGCTTGGTCTTTATGACCACGCCCGTGTTCGTGCCCTCATCCCCATTGCGGTCGGAGTCGGCCATGGCCCCATCGGCTGGTGATCGCTATGCACTTCCATGACGATGATATGAGATGTTCTGCCGCGCTGGGAAGGGCCCGCTTGGCATCTCCTGCCATTTGGTTGGGCGCAGGCCTCGCCCACCCGACCATCGGCTCTTCGAATTAAGCCGTTCCGCCAACGGTTTAGCGCATCGGCGCCGGCTCGACCGCGGATCATACTTTTTTTGGGGCCATTCGGGATCCGGATGTTGTCACGGAACGTCCGTCCCGCGGGGCCGATCCCGTCGACGGCGAAGGGCCCGGCGGGGTGTCCCGCCGGGCCCTTCGGGTCCGTCATCGCTTCGGCGCTGGTCAGGCGGCCAGCGGCTTCGACAGGGCGCTGACGGTCGCGTTGACGCGGGCGTTGATCGGAGCGATCGCATCGGTCGTGATCTTCACCGACAGCTCCTGGAGCTTGGTGCTCTCGGCGACGATGGCGTCGAGCGTCTGCTTAGCGTAGGCGCTCTGCAGCTCGATCAGCTCGTTGAGCGACTTCACGGCGAACAGGGCCTTGCTGCTGGCGACGCTCTTCTCGAAGGACGACTGGGTGAAGGCGGCGACCTGCTTGCCGGCCTCTTCCGCGCCCTTGGCGACGATGGTGCCGGACTGGACCACGGCGTCGACGTTCGACTTCGCCAGCGCGGTCATCTCGTCGTAGCTCTTCAGCACCTGGGCCGAGGCCTTCTCGAACTGCTCCTGCTGGGCCTTCACCAGGCTCTCGATCTGGGTCTTGGCCTGGGAGACGGCGTCTTCCATGGACTTGGCGGCGGCGGCGAACTTGTCGGACATGTCGGGATCCTCGCGTTTCCAGTCTTCGGGGTACGGCGCGCCGATCCCGTTCCAGTGGCGATCGGTCGCGGCGCTTGCGCCTCGCGGCATTCGGCGGAACCCTTCCGATCGGAACCGGCTCGGCCATGCTGCGGTGCAACATGAGTGTTTATAAGCAGTGCGGCGGGCGGCGTCAACAGGTTTTTGTGCAGTGCACAATGACAATCGAGCCGCTTGTCCGCACCCCCTGACGCGGCAACGGCCCGATCCCCGTGGTGGGGGACCGGGCCGTTGCGGCACACCGGGTCGGCGCGGCGCGGATCAGGCGGCGATCGGCTTCGACAGCTTTTCGACGGCGACGTTGACGCGGGCGCTCAGCGGGGCGAAGGCCTCGTTGGCGACCTTTACGGTCAGCTCGGACAGGCGGTTCGCCTCGGCGACGAAGGCGTCGAAGCTGGACTTGGCGTAGTCGTTCTGCAGATCGACGACCTCGCGCAGGCTCTTGGCCGACAGCAGCGCCTTGCCGGTGGCGACCGACTTGTCGAAGGACGCCTGGCTGTAGGCGACCACTTCCTTGCCGATCTCCTCGACGCCCTTGGCGACGATGGAGCCGGCCTGCACGACGGCGTCGACGTTGTCCTTCGTCAGCGCGGTGATCTCGTCGTAGCCCTTCAGCACCTGGGCCGAGCTCTTCTCCACCTGTTCCTTGGTGGCGGCCATGGTCTGCTCGAAGTGCTTCTTGGCCTGCTCCTGGCTGGCCTGGACGATGCTCTCGATGTTGGCCTTCGCCTGAACGGTGGCGTCCTCGATCACCTTGACGGCGGCGGCTTTCGGCTTGGCGGTGGTGGTGGTCATGTCTTCGCGTCCCATCCTCGTTGGCGGGCCGCCGGACGGCGGCCGCGTGCACAGGGTTCATGGGCTCTCGCCGGGCGCGCCGGACAGAGCCTTTGTTGCGATGCAATATGAGCAAATTATGAGCATGCGGCCGTGGAGTCAAGCGAACTTCGCTGCATTGCACACAATCGGCGCGCGTCGGATGGTCGCGACCTTAACGGAAGCTTTACCGAGGATCTGGCCAAGTCTCGCGCGACGGGCCCATCCCGCCTCCGGAGGTGCGGCAAGATGCCGCGTCCGCCGCGGCACCATCTTCAGGAACCATTGCGCACATGACCTACTGCCTCGGTATCAAGATCCGCGACGGGCTCATCGGCCTGTCGGACGGTCGCATCACCAGCGGCTCGCAGCTTTCGTCGGCGCGCAAGGTGACCATGATGGGGACCGGCGGCGACCGCTTCTTCATCATGAACTCCGGCCTGCGCAGCGTCCGCGACAAGACGTTGGCCTATCTGCGCCGCGACATGGCACGGCGCCGGGGCGAGGTCTACAGCACGATGCTGGACGCGTTGACCGCCTTCACCGCCTGCCTGCGCCAGGTCGCCACCGAGGACCGCGAGTCGCTGGAGGCGTCCAAGCTGCACTTCAACCTGCACGCCATCATCGGCGGCCAGCTCGCCGAGGATCCGGAACCCTACATGTTCCTGGTCTATCCGGAGGGTAACTGGATCGAGGTGGACGAGCGCACGCCGTATCTTTCGATCGGTGCCACCGCCTACGGCAAGCCGATCCTCGACCGGGCGCTGAAGTTCGACACCGACATGCAGACGGCGGCCAAGATCGCCTACCTGTCCTTCGACAGCACGCGCTTCTCGTCCACGGATGTCGGCTATCCCATCGACATGGTGTCCTACTACCCGGTCGGCCGCACCTGGCGGATGGCGAACTTCGACTACGACGACCTGGTCGAGCAGCGCCAGTGGTGGAACCGCAACATCACCGAACTGGCCCGACGCATGCCGGACGGGCCGTGGGTCGATCCGTTGATCGAGAACCCGATCCCCGCGCGTGGCCTCACGGGCTCCGCCGAGTGAACCAATCGGTGAAGGGCCAGGGGCCGAGCGCCAGGTGCGGCCCCACCAGCCCCTTGCCCGACACCTCGATCTCGAAGAACACGCCACCGTCCTGTTGACGGCTGCCCGGCGGCAGGCTCCGCGGAGCCTCGCCCGGCGGCGGCAGGCGGGGCGGGACGACGCCGGTCGGGTCCAGCGCGCCGAGCGGCTCCGCGAAGCGGATGTCTGCGAAGCGGTCGGACGGATAGGGGTAAGCGGTGAAGAACCACTGCCCGTCCCGGCACCCGCTGACCAGCCAATAGAAGCTGTTGGAGGGCAGGCGCAACCGCTCCGGAAGCATCTGGAAGGCGCCGCTCTCGTACAGCCGTATCACCAGCGTGGCGTACTGGGTGGGCGAGAGCCGGGTCTGCGCCTCGTCCCCCTTCCAGGCGCCGACCGGATCGGCGAGATCGACACGGGCGAGGTCGGGCGCCTTGATCACCCGCGCCGCCACGCGGGCTCCCCCGTCGGGGTCCCCGGTCACGTCGTAGGTGCGGACATGCTCGTTGTAGTCCGCGTTGAACACCATACGGAAACGGTCCGGACCATCCTTGGCGCAGGCGACCCGCAGGTCGTCCCCGTTCAGATAGCTGAACCAGGTCAGCTTGCGCTCCACCGGGTTTCCGGTCGGCCCCGCGGATGCGCACGCCGCAAGCGCCGCGCACGCCACCAGCGCCCCTGCGAACCGAACGATCGACATCCGGTGCTCCGTCCTGTCCCGAGACCCGCCACGTTCCCGGCCTGTCCATAGGATGTGGCGCATCGTGTCAACGCTGCAAGCGCGGGGGAGGGCAGGGGGGTAGCCCACATTGGTCACAGGCTGCGGGGCGGAACGGAAGCAGTAAATTAACGAATTCCCGGTAGACACTGATTCGATTGGTATTTACCATCGGTCCCATTGAGCGCATGTTATCTTTTCCGGGGGCATCATGACCGTTACGCCGCGGGTCGCGTTCGTACGTCTGCTGGGCTACGCCGTTTCGGCATGGGCCGACAGCCGCTCCACCACCCCGCGGCGGGTGGCTGCTGCCTTGTGCGCCGGTATGATCGCCTTGGGCGCCGCACCCGCGCTGGCGGAGAAGTATGCGGCTTTCGTCATGGACGCGCGGACGGGCGAGGTCCTGCACCAGGACAACGCCGACGAGATTCGGCATCCCGCGTCGCTGACCAAGATGATGACGCTTTACCTGACCTTCGAGGCGCTGGACAGCGGCAAGCTCTCCCTCGACCAGCGGTTGCCGGTCTCCTCCTTCGCCGAGAGCATGGCGCCGACCAAGCTCGGTGTGCGCGCCGGCCAGACGCTGATGGTCGAGCACGCGATCATGGGGCTGGTCACCAAATCCGCCAACGACGCCGCCGTGGTCCTGGCGGAGGCGATCGGCGGCACCGAGTCGCAGTTCGCCGAGATGATGACGCGCCGGGCGCGCCAGCTCGGCATGCGCAGCACCGTCTTCCGCAACGCGTCCGGCCTGCCCAACGACGAGCAGGTCACCACCGCGCGCGACTTCGCCATGCTGGGCCGGGCGCTGGTCCAGGATCATCCGAAATACTATCCCTATTTCAGCCGCCGCTCCTTCGCCTATGGCGGTCGCAACCTGCCCAACCACAACCGTCTGATGAGCCGCTACGACGGCATGGACGGCATCAAGACCGGCTACATCAACGCCTCCGGCTTCAATCTTGTGGGTTCGGCCGTGCGCGACGGCCGGCGGTTGGTCGCGGTGGTCATGGGCGGCAAGTCGGCGGTGGCGCGCGACAACCGGATGGCCGCCCTGCTCGACGACGCCTTCTCGCGCGGTCGCCGCAGCGACCCGGATGCTCCGGTCGTCGCGCGTGCCGAGCCGACCGAGCGCCCGGTCACCGTTGCGGCGGCGTCCAAGAGCCTGCCCGCGACCCAGCCCGACCGCAAGCCCGCCTCGGCGCGGGGAATCGGCCAGCTCGCCGCCGCCGTCGTGCCGCCGCCGGCCGACGACGCGGAATGGGGCATCCAGGTCGGTGCCTTCTCCAGCAAGGCGTCGGGCCAGAAGGCCCTCAGCGACGCCTCGCGCAAGGTGCCGCGCGGGGTGAAGGGTGAGATCAGCCAGGTGCCGACCCGAAAGGGCACCGTCTACCGCGCCCGCTTCATCGGACTGGAGGAGAAGGCGGCACGCTCGCTGTGCGACCAGCTTCGCCGGGCCGGTCTGCGCTGCGTGCCGGTGTCGCCGAGCGAAGGCCTCTGACGCTCCCGCCCCGCTAGGGCGGTTCCCCCGGCGCCGGTCTGGTGCCGTGCAGCGAGCGGAGATAGGCGAGCGCCGGGCCCATCCGACCGTCCACCTCGCGGATGAGGGCGGATGCGTCGTCGCTGCCGCGGTCCACGGCCTGTTCCAACGCCTGCGCCGCGGCGCGCAGGGCGCTGCAGCCATAAACGCCCGATACGCCGGCGATCCGGTGTGCCAGCGCCGACAGCTCGTCCCGGTCGCCGGAGGCCCAGGCGGCCATCAGCGCCGCATGGTGAGCCTTCAAGGCGGCTTCCGTCGTTTCGATCAGGGCGGCCACCCGCTCCGCCGGCAGCAATTCCCGCATCTGGCGGATGGCGGCCTCGTCGAAGCCGGCCGACCCCGGCGGGTGCGGGACCGGCGTGCCGGTCGGGTGCGACGGCGGGGCGTCGTCGGTGAACAGCCGGCGGAGCAGCGGCTCCAGCGTGTCCCATCGCAGCGGCTTCGGCAGCACGGCGTCGGCACCGGCCGCCTCGGCATCGCGCGCGTCGTCGGGAATGGCGCTGGCGGTCAGCACGATGATGCGCGTGCCGGCGCGTCGCCGGTCCGGTAGCGCCCGGATCGCGCGCGTGGCGTCGATCCCGTCCAGCCGCGGCATGCGCAGATCCATGAGGACGAGGTCAACCGGACCGTTCCCGACAGCGTCGACGGCCGCCGCCCCGTCCTCGACCAGCGTGACCATGTGTCCGTTCCGGCCCAGCAGCGCCGCGGCCACCATGCGGTTCAGCCGCTCGTCGTCGGCAACCACGATGCGCAGCGGCGGCAGCGATGCGACCGCGCCGCCGCCGTGCCGCGGTCCGTTGTCTGGCAAGCCCGTCGGGGGAGAGCCGGAGGAGCGCAGGGCTGTGACGAGGGCGAAGGCCGTCACCAGCCCTGCCGCCAGCGCCGAGGCGAGCAGCGCCGGTGCCAACGGCCGAAGCGCCGTTGCCCGCTGCTCCGTCCCGCCTCTGGCCAGCGCACCCAGCGCGTCCGCGCGGTCGCGGGCGCCGCGCGCCGCGGCCAGGGCGGAGGCCGACATCTCCGCCAGCGCATCCCGGCGCTCGAAGATGTTGTCCGTGTCGACACCCAGCGCGGCGAGGCGCCGGGCGGCGTCCATCCGCCGCACCGTCGTTCCATCGACCCGCTCCGCTTCCAGATCCTGGCGCAGGCGATCGGTCAGCCGGTGAACCTCCGTGCGGTGTTCGGCGAGGCCCTCCGGATCGCTGATCGCAAGCGCGGCGTAGAGGTGGGACGCCAGCTCGTCTCCCGTCTCGTCCAGCCGGCTCGACAGGTCCGGCCGTTGGGGCAGGGCGGCGGCGCGCCCGAACTGCTTGGCCTGCGTTCCATCATCGGGAAGGGTGGCAAGGGTCCGTTCGAACGACCGGTGGCGCTCGCGCACCTGACGGGCCATCGCGTCGAGAGCCTGCGCCTCGTCGTCGTGACGCGCGATCAGCCGGCGCAGATCCTCGATCTCCGCGCCGATTCCCGCCAGCAGCCGGCGCATGGCGGCAACCGCCGCGTCGTCCGGCTCCTCCCCCGGCAGCCGCGACAGCAGAGCCGCGATGCGCGCCGCGTCGATGTCGATGCGGCTGCCGGCGGCGTCCCGTCCGGATGGGCCGGCGGCGGCGTAGAGCGCGATGCTGGTGGCAAGCTGGCCCGAAACATCCGCAAGCTCCTTCAGCGTGCCATCCACGGGCCGACTGCCGCCTCCATTGCCGGCGATCCAGCCGGCCATCCACGCCAGTCCGGTGACGCCCCCCGCCAGAAGACCGGCGAGCAGTGCCGCCCCGGCGACCGCGGCCAGGCGTCGCCCGCGCGGCCAGGGTGACGCGTCATCCTCCCTCTCTCCGGTCTGGTCGGTGTGGTCGGTTGCGCTCATGGGCGGCGGCGGCTCGTTGGGGTGGCGATACTGATTACCGCGCTGGTCCCGTTCGGTTCCAGGGGTGCCTCAGGCGCATGTGGATATGCTCGATGCCACCGTCGTCGTAAGGATCGCCCTCGGGAGTGAAGCCGAAGCGGCCGTAGAAGTCGCGCAGATGGGCCTGGGCGCCGATGACCACTTCCGCCGCCGGGTGTTCCCGCTCCAGATGGTCGAGAGCGGTGGCCACCAGCCCCGCCCCAAGACCGCATCCCCGTGCCTCCGGCGCCACGACGATGCGGCCGAAGGACGCGGGGCCGCCCGCATTGGCCGGCGCCATCGCCCGGAGATAGCCGACCAGCCGCCCCTCGGGACCGTCGGTCACCAGCAGGTGGCGCGCGCGCAGGTCCACGAAGTCGAGATCGGGATAGGCCGATGCCTGCTCCACCACCAGGATGCCCTGCCGGAAGGCCAGGACCCCGTAGAGGCTGACGGCGGTGAGTTCGTCGAAACGGTACCAGCGGCTGTGCACGGGGGGTGTCCTCGGCGGATCAGGAGGTCGGCAGGGATGCGGTGAACAGCGGGTCCTCGATCCGGTGCAGACGGCCCGCGGCGACGAGGGCCGCGCGCTGGATGAGGCTCTTGCGGCGGGCCCCGGCCAACCGTTCGACCGGCGCCTCGCGCAGCACCGCGGCGCCGAAGGCGTCGGCGACCATCAGGCCGCAGTCGTCGGGGATCAGCTCCGTTGGAAACCGGTCATCGACCGCGAAATAGAAGGCGTCGCACCAGTCCCGGTACTCCGGCCATTTGCGGTCCGTCCGGAAATCGGTGACCGAGCTCTTCACCTCGACGATGATCAGGGTTCCCGCCGGATCGAAGGCGAGAACGTCGGCGCGCCGGCTGCACGGCAGGCTGAACTCCATCAGGCTGGCGAACCCGCGCTCGGCAAGTCCGCGCCGCACGCCGCGGGTGATCACCGGCGCACCGGCGGGAAGCGGCTGGTCGTCCGCGCGGCCCGCCTCATCGGCGGGGG
>OFDN01000291.1_pt1 | contig 45250 bp, 43 predicted proteins | sample 1520971 | NCBI WGS metagenome assembly OFDN01 (sample SAMEA94257418, study PRJEB24077) | hot springs metagenome | biome: Aquatic biome; feature: Geographical feature; material: Water | place: India | collected 2012-06-12 | depth 5 m | reverse complement strand
CACCAGCGGCTACTTTGTACTGTTTGCCACCTGTTTTAATCACTGCGTACATAATGATGCCTTAAACGTCGCCTTTTAAAGAACCCGCAATTATACGCAATTTATCGCGGAATGCAAATATATTTGCGCATGTTTTTCACGGTTGGCCAGGCCACTGGTTGAGCAGCCTGTTTGATTGCCAGAATTCTTATTTTACCCCGAATCGCCAGGGCCGGATACTGCCATTTGTGTAGTACTGATAGACCGCAAATACACACGCCAGCAACTCGGCTGAAAGCTGCGTATCTTCGCCGGTTGCGGTGCGCAGCGAAGCCACGCGGTAAATCGGCTGCATTTCAATGTTATTTAATGAACTTAGCGGTTGAAAATGCACGCAAACCAGTGGCTGATCCTGCTGTAAAACCTGCACATTAAACATATCCGTGACCTGCAGTTGCAAGGCCTGGCCATCATACATAGTCAAGGCATAGTGTTTTTTCGTTTGTTGCGTCACGCTTTTTACCGCTGACGCCAGCAATTCTGAGACTTGCATCACCCGCCCTTTTCACAAAAGTCGCAGCTTATCGCTACCAGGCATTGCTAAACAGAAGCAGTTTGGATTAAATTAACCATATCAGATTAGCGGCTTAAAGGCGGCAGGGCCAGTTGTGAAAAAATACGAAATCATCGCCGAAGACATTGCCAGCGCCATTCAGCAGGGCTTACTCAAACGCGGCGATAAGTTACCGTCTATTCGCCAAACTCAAACCAGCAAACAGGTGAATGCTTCTACGGTGTTTCAAGCCTATTATTTGCTGGAAGCACGCGGCCTGATTGTGACGCGCCCGCGTTCTGGCTATTACGTTGCCGGGCCGCTAGGGAGCGAGCGCTTGTTGCCGCACACCGCCAGCGATGACGGCACGCCGACGACGCTGCAAGTCAGTGACCTGGTGTTCAACCTGCTGGAGCGCATTAAAGACCCGCAACAAATCCCATTTGGCTCGGCTTTTCCCAGCCCGCTGCTATTCCCGCTCGCCAAGCTGGCGGATCATATGGCCAGCGCCGTGCGTCGCATGCAACCACAAGAAACGGTGAGTGACATTGGCCAGGGCGATATTGAGCTCAGGCGCCAGATCGCCCTGCGCTATCAGTTAGATGGTAAGCACACCGAGCCAAGCGATATTGTGATTACCAATGGCGCCCTGGAGGCGCTAAACCTGTGCCTGGCCGCAGTGACCCAGCCTGGGGATAGCGTCATTATCGAGTCACCTAGCTTTTACGCGGCCTTGCAAGCCATTGAGCGCATGGGCTTGCGCGCCATTGAGGTGCCTAGCCACCCGGAGCACGGCATAGACCTGGCCGCACTGGAGCGCGCCATTATCCAGCACCGCCCCAAAGCCTGCTGGCTGATGACCAACTTTCAAAACCCGACCGGCAGCCTGATGCCCTCAGACAAAAAACAAGCGCTGGTGGCGCTGATCACGCGCTACCAACTGCCGATGATAGAAGATGACGTCTATCGTGAATTGTATTTTGGCAAAGAGCGTCCCTTACCAGCCAACACTTGGGACAGCGACGGCTGGGTGATGCATTGCAGTTCATTCTCAAAAGCGCTAGCGCCGGGATACCGCGTCGGCTGGGTCTCGGCCGGACGTTTTGCCGAAAAAATCACTCGCCTGAAAATATCCACCACGCTGGCCACCTCAATTCCGGCACAACTGGCACTGGCAAGCTACCTGGCCAAAGGCGGTTATGACAAACACTTGCGCCAATTGCGGCACCAACTTATGCTGCAGCAACTGCAATTTTCGCAGGCGATTCACCAACATCTGCCGCCACAAGTACGCTTTACTTTACCGCAAGGCGGTTATTTTTTATGGTTGCAACTGCCCGGGCAACAAGATGGTTTGCAACTGTTTCAGCAGGCGAATGCCGAAAATATTAGTCTAGCCCCTGGTCATATGTTCTCGTCACAGCAGCAATATGCCAGCTATATTCGGCTCAATTATGGCCACGCCATGCATCATGTGCATTTGCAAGCCATCGCGCGCCTGGGACAACTGATGAAATCACCCAGCAAGCCCCGTATCTGATATGGTTTTTTAACTTAAAACTGAATCTGTTTTAAATTAACCATCTCTTCTACACTGCACTCGTCTTATTCCTTTTGAGTGCCTGTATGTCCTCTTCCCGCAACAAACCCGTGATTCCTATCATGGCAGTCCCGGTCACCGACCAAACCATTTCGCTCTATCAGAAAACACCCAAGGTTTATCCGCGCTCGGTCAGCGGTTACTTTAAAAACTGGCGCTGGCTGATGATCTGGCTGACACAATTGGTGTTTTACGGCATGCCCTGGCTGCAGTATGGCGGCCGACAGGCACTGTTACTGGACATAGACACGCACCGCTTTTATCTGTTTGGCCTGGTGATTTTTCCGCAAGACTTGTTTTACCTCGCATTGCTGCTCATCATCAGCGCCCTCGGCCTGTTTTTATTTACCGCCGTTGCGGGTCGCCTGTGGTGTGGTTTTTCTTGCCCGCAATCGGTGTATACCGAGATTTTTTTATGGATGGAGCGCACGATAGAAGGTGATCGCATGGCCAGGCAAAAACTGGATAGCCAGCCTTGGGGCGTGCGTAAATCTGGCATTAAAGTGAGCAAGCACTCCGCCTGGCTGGCTTTCTCTTTGGTCACTGGCTTTACGTTTGTTGGTTACTTCACGCCGATACGCGAATTATTCAGCGATGCGCTGCAGTGGCAAATGGGCGGCTGGTCTTGCTTTTGGCTTGGGTTTTATAGCCTGGCGACGTATGGCAACGCTGGCTTTTTGCGCGAACAAGTGTGCAAGCACATGTGCCCTTATGCACGTTTTCAAAGTGCGATGTTTGACAATCACACCCTGATTGTCGCCTATGACAGTGCACGTGGTGAACCGCGTGGTGGCCGCAGCAAACATCAGGATTACCAGGCCGATGGCCTGGGGTCATGCATAGACTGCAACATCTGTGTGCAGGTCTGCCCGGTCGGCATTGATATCCGCAACGGCTTGCAATATGAATGCATCAGCTGCGGCTTGTGTATTGATGCTTGTAATGAGGTCATGGACAAAATGCAATACCCGCGGGATTTAATCCGCTTTTCGGCAGCGGGTCTGAGTGGGCAACACAAACTACGCCAGCATTTATTGCGCCCACGCGTCTTAATTTATAGTGGCTTGTTTGTGTTGATGACTGCCTGGTTGGGCTACGGGTTGCTGCATAAGCCTGATTTTAAGGTCGATATCATACGTGACCGCAATATCATGTACCGCGAAACCGACCATGGCATTGAAAACCCTTACCAGTTGCACCTCACCAACGCCACAGAGCACAATCAGCGCTACCAGGTACGCGTAAGTGGCATAGACGGCTTGCGCGTGGAAAGTGAGCAGCTACTCACTGCCGCGCCCACCGAAGAAATATTGGTGCCCTTGAGTTTGTCTGCCCCGGCAAGTGACCAGCCAGGTAGCCATCGGATTCAGATCGACGTCACAGCGCTGTCGAATGGTGAACAAGTCTCCACAAACAGCACCTTCTACCAACCCTAACTCACGCTACCCCTTGCCCGTGTACCCGGCTGACAATTGCTTTCCTAGCCAGCCAGATCCAGTACACGGGTCTTTTTCTGCGACAGCATTTTCAACAGTAATTTATAGCTATCGAGGTCGAATTTGAGCGCTGTTTTTTGCGCGCGCAAGGCCTGCAAACTATCCTCATCCTCCGCCACGCCCAGATACACCCAGTGTTCAAACACGTGAATCTGGCGCAGATCATTTTCAAGGTTATATTCCTCAATACCTATCTTGCCGCGATACGGCCAGGCTTTGAGTTTATGTGCCATCAGTGCCTGTTGGACACGCAAAGCATGTATTTCGGGCGGCTCCTGCCCGCAACAGACGCCTTTGCAGCGCTTGAGCTGATAGGCAAAACACGGCCCGGCGCGCCCGGTTTCCAGCCCCAGCGTTTTGGCACACAAATGGCTGAGGTCGGCAATTTTGCGCAGGGTTTCAACGGCCTGCCGCTTGCTTCTAAAGGTGCCGAACAACTGTGCCATCTGGCTGGGGTCAATCTCCTGCTCATGCACCAGCTTGAGCAGTGGTTGTGCCTGGGTGTCAATTTGCCAGCTACACAACGAACGCTCGCGCCGTAACTGGCGGTTATAGATAGGCATGCGCTCTTTCACCAGGCGCGATTCCAGCAGCAAGGCGCTAAACTCACCGGCGGCGGGGATCCATTCAAAGCGCTTCATTTCCTGCGTCATACGCATTTCTTTGGTGGAGGCATGGTCACTGCTGAAATGCGATAGCACGCGTGCGCGCAGATTCACGCTTTTGCCGATATACAAAGGCAGGTCGTTTTCACCATAAAACAGGTACACCCCTGGCGCCTCGGGCAGTTCGCCGACCAGGCTGGCATCGATATGTGGCGGCAACGTGGGCGCCGCCATCAGTTTGAGCGCAGCGGCTTGCACCGCGTCAGCGCCAAGGTCACGCTTGGCATCATTGAGCATAATGAGGATGGCTTCGACGTCGCCCATGGCGCGGTGACGTGCCAACCCAGTGATCTGGTGACGCGCAACAATCGCATCGATGCCGTGACTGTAATGCTGCGGGTATAGCAGCCGCGACAATTTGACCGTACACAACACCTTTTGCCGCAACGTGATATTCAAGCGTTTGAATTCAGACTTTAAAAAACCATGGTCAAAACGCACATTGTGGGCAGCGAGCACCGAGCCTTCGAGCAAGGCCAGCAACTTGTCTGCGACTTCTGCAAATAAGGGCGCATCGGCCACCATGGCATCGCTAATGCCGGTCAGCGATTGAATAAATGGCGGGATTGGTTGCTGCGGGTTGACTAAGGTTTGCCAGCGCACCGTCTCCACGCCGTCATCAAAGCGCACCAGCGCAATTTCGGTAATCCGGTCTCGTAAAGGCGTCGCCCCGGTGGTTTCGAGGTCAAGAAAAGTAATGGAAGGCAACATGAGGCGAAGGGCTTTCTACTGCACATCAATCAGGCGGGAAATGCTGTGCATTTTAGCGCATTTTTGGCTATTCGCATTGACACGGCCAACGCCTCTTATTGCAGACAACAACACACGACAGACGCAAGCTGGCAGGCCAGATTCAAGCCAAATAGCTCAATATCCTGTGTTATGTTTCATATCTTATACAAAACCAGTGTTTATCCTACAAAACAGCTATAGACACTCACCGCGTTTGATGCTGTAATGACTTGCAATTCATATTAATGACAATATAATTTTTTACGCTCATGCCTAATCTCTATCTTGAAAACCAATTATGCTTTTCGCTCTACTCGGCAACGCATGCCCTGTTGCGCTCTTATAAGCCTGATCTGGACAAATTAAATCTCACTTATCCGCAATACCTGGTCTTGGTCGCCCTCTGGCAATACAAGCAACTGTCGATCAAACAAATCGCAGAAAAGCTGATGCTGGAACCCGCCACCATCACGCCAGTGGTCAAGCGCCTGGAAGTGAAAAAACTGACTAAACGCACACGCCAGAAAGATGATGAACGCGTGGTGATTGTGAGCCTGACTGAAGAAGGCCAAGCGCTACGGAGCAAATTATCAGATGTGCAAAAACGTGTCGCCTGCGATACCGGACTCAATGACACCGCGTTTGATAACCTCAATAAAACCTTAAATGCGCTGACCAAACATGTGACGGCTAAAATTCCTGACTAGTCATGCATCGCTCTGCGCTTAGCGTCATTAGCGCTGAGCGGTCATTGCTAGGACTGTCACTGTGGGGCAGTCGCAAGCGAGAAATAGTCGCGCTCGCTCCAGCCAGTCATGGCGCCAAAATTCATCACGACAAACACAAAACCCGCTGGTCAGCTTGACCAAGCGGGTTTTGTGCAGTTAAAAAGGGATGCAGGCTGTGCCACAAAAATCGTTGTGGCGTGCCAAAGCTAAAGGCTTAACACAGTGGCGATATTAGCATCGCCGCCTGTTCATCCAGTGCGCTAATCCGGCATATTCAATTGCCGCATAAAGGCCTGAAAAGACCCTTTGGTGGCATGCAAAGCCTGTAATTTGCTCACAGACGCATCCAGCGCATCACTCATGACTTCGAGCGCATCTTCATCGAGCCGTAAACTCATGGCACCGATTTCAAGCTCTATAGTGCGATGTGTTTCACAATAATGCACACGAAACCCGGCCTGACCGGACAACAAAATCTTTTTACACATACTTTCCTCACGCATATCCAAGCCCTCAATACAGTTGTTTTTATATTGCCAGCGACGTCTGAGCCTGTTCATGCTCATTGACCAGCAAAGTCCATTGCACGCACATCCGGCGCGACACCCTGCAAATCAGGTCTGAATCAGCATACTCGGGCGCAGTCAGCGTTTCGGCCAGACGCAAGGCTTGCTTGGCCAGCTCATAAGTGGGTTTTTTGATATACAAGGTCGCAATGTAGAGCAATGACGCCATCACAGACTCGGCATCGGGCAAACTGGGGTCGTAGCGCATGGCGTGGCTATTGATTGTATTCATGGCAATCTCTCTTTCAAACACTCATTTCTATTTCAGTCTGCATCACAATGCGCGCCGCCGCCTTGCGTAGCATTTCGTTAATCACGATAAAGCTGCCAGCCTCAAACTTCAGCGTGGTGCCACCCACCTCCAGTTCTACCGTGTCTGAAGATTGGTGATAAAGCACCTTGCAGGCGGTTTTTCCTGCCAGCATGGTTTTTCCAACCACCGTGTGACGTTTCATCCTGTGTCTCCTTGGCTACACTATTTTCAAATGATAATAATTATCATTTGCATTGTCAACTACAATATCATGCCGATGGCACAGTGTTTATAAATAAAGCGGTTTCTTGCCATACAGATGCGCCCATGACCATACTTGCGACATAAAAAAACCCTGCTAAAGCAGGGTTTTAGGCCTCAGACAATCAACCGCTTAGGCACGCATTTTTCTATGCATGGCCATCAGGCCTGCCAGGCCGCATAGCAACATGGCATAAGAAGATGGCTCCGGCACTTGCGCCACCATGGTCGTGATCGGCGTTTGTGTCATCTGCACCACGCCCGCATTCAAAAAGGTCAGTCCTGTGACAAAGGCCGTGGTATTGGCTGGGTCAAGCATGGCCGCAGTATCAATGCCAGCCACGGTAAAACCAGTCAAAGGCGTGGCAAAGTTAAACACCGTGCCCCCCGCCACCGTACCTAACAGGCCACCTGGCGTCAGATCGCCTAGCGCATAAATGGCATAGCCATCAGTATCAGCCGCCAACAGCGGCAGCAAAACAGAGGTGAACTGATTGCCGTTAGTCACTTCGTAGTCATAGCCCACCGCTACCAGCGGGTCAATAAACACGGGCTGATTCAGTTGCACGTTAAATTCAAATTGATACGCGCCATCGACCACCACAGGTAAAAACGCATTGGCTGCGGTTTGGCCGGGCAAAGCACCGTTGTTAAACGAGAAGCGCCACAGCCCGGGGGTCGCCGCAGACACATTGCTCAGATTCACCAGGTTGAGCACATCATAGGACAGCGAGCCTGGCAAGGTTTCGTAGTTCACATTATCGCCAGCATCGTAACCAGCTTGCGCGGGGACGCCGCCCAAACCATTGACGCCACCACTGGCGCTGCCCGTTGTCCATTGTAGACTGTCATAGCGAAACTCGGCACTAAAACTACCGTCTGTGGTGCCGGGAGCTTTTTGCAACACTAACTGAAAGTTATTCTGTTTGTCGTTTTGCGCAGGAAAATAACCGACATTATGCCAAGTAACAACCACGCTATCGGCACTCGGCGACGCCACATACACCTGATTACTGCCAGCAGGTACGGGAGTTTGGCCGGTGCGCGTATCGACATCGGCCCAATAAGGCGCAATGATGGGCTGGTTCGCTACCGGAAACGCCCTCGGTGTAAACGTAGACAGCGGACTTAAAAAGCTGATATTGCCATTATTATTGATAAAAAACTGGCTGAAGTCCTGGCCAAAAAAGTTAATATTAAATGGCAGATTCAATGCGTTACTTGAACCATCATCATTCTGCAACATGGCTAGCTCGCCAAAACCAGCGTCACCACCGAAACCACTCAACAACTCAATCGCCTGCAGATTCGCTGACATGCCTGCCAACATCACCGCCAGGCTAACTTTCTTTAAACCCGTTACAAAAACACCATGACTACCCATGCTATCTCTCCTCACTTAATGAATCATTTAAAATAATTGGTGAGATATATTAACAATATTTATATTTAATTAACATATTAAATAATGTTCATGGGTCATTAACCGCCAAAAATCTGGCTGCCACATCGGCGATGATCAGCAATGATGGTTTAGAGTGAGTAGCAAAGTGCGGGCAGAGAAATCCTGCCGGGGAGAGAAGATGTTGATCAATAGGACAGCAAAAAGGTCGTCGCGTCTGCGCTGCTCATGGGTTTGCTGAGCAAATAGCCTTGCATTTCGTCACAGCCTTGTGCCTGCAAAAATGCTTTTTGTTCAGGCGTTTCCACGCCTTCGGCAATGGTTTTCATGCCCAGGCTGCGCGCGAGCTGGATAATCGCGATCACAATCGCTTTGTCCTCATCATCATGCGTGATATCACGCACAAAAGTCTGGTCGACCTTGAGTTTGTAGACTTTAAATTTTTTAAGATAACTCAGCGACGAATAACCGGTACCAAAATCGTCAATCGACAAGCGCACTCCCAGACCATGGAGTGCATCCATCATGGCCACGGCGCCTTCAGGATTTTCGAGGGCCACGCCTTCGGTCAACTCAAGCTCCAGGCACTGCGGCGAGACTTGATAACGCTCGAGAATCGCTTTCACCAGCGCGGGTAGCTTGGGGTCGCGGAACTGGATACTGGATAAATTGACCGAGACCGAAATGCCTTGTATGCCTGCGAGCTGCCAGGCCCTGATCTGTTGTGTGGCCTGCTCCAGCACCCAACTGCCAATACTGATAATCAGACCGCTGGATTCTGCTAACGGAATAAACTCGGCAGGCGAAATAAAGCCTAGTTGCGGATGCTTCCAGCGCAACAAGGCTTCCACGCCGATCAAGCGCCCGGAATCGAGCGCCACTTGTGGCTGGTAATACACCGCCAACTGGCCGAGTGCAACCGCCTGGCGTAACGCATTGACCAACTGCAGGTTGCGCGCGGTCTGCACCTGCATATGGCTACTAAAAAACCGATAACTATTACGGCTCTCTTTTTTGGTACGGTACATGGCCACGTCAGCATTGCGCTGCAGGCTTTCCATATCCAGGCCGTCATCCGGGTAAATGGCGATGCCGACAGAGGCAGTGATGGTCAGCTCATACTGGTCAATCACAAACGGCTGTTCTACAGCGGTTAACAAACGCTCAACAATCTCTTTGGCAATGGCATGGTCTGCTTCCGCCAGCAAAAACACAAACTCATCCCCACCCAAACGACAAATCGTATCCTGTGGCCGCACCAGGCTCTGAAAGCGCTTGGTCAGCGCGATCAGCAGGTTATCGCCATAGCGATGCCCCAGGCTGTCATTGACATCTTTAAAGTGATCGAGATCAAGGAACATCAGCGCAAACTGACCATCCTGATCCCAAGCCTTTTCAATCTCGACAATCACCCGCTCATTTAACAAATTACGGTTGGGCAGACCAGTCAAGGCATCATAATTGGCCAGAAAGCGGATGCGTTCTTCAGCCTCACGGCGGGTGGTAATATCACGAATAAACGCGCTGTAATAATGGTCTTCGTCGCGTTCGATTTCAATAATGGTCAATTCAATCGGAAACTCAGTCCCATCACGTCTGAGGGCGGTGATTTCAATCAACTTGCCCAGCAAGGTGGAGTGGCCGGTCGCCTGCAAGCGCAACATGCCCTGATGGTGTGCTTCACGGTACGCTGGCGGCACAATCACCTCCCCCAGGTTATGGCCGATGACCTCCGCCCGCGAATAGCCAAACATCTGTGCTGCGGCCAGGTTCCACTCGACAATCAGACCTTGCTTATCAATATTGACGATCGCATCCAGGGCATTCTCCAGCACCAGTTGCGCCCGCTGTTCACTCACCAGCAAGTGATTCTGAAACAGACTGCGTTGCGCCTGTACCTCAAAGCGATCAAGGGCGAAATCGATATTGGCCACCATGCCTTGTAGCAGGCGCCGCACATCAGGATCGAACGCATGTGCCTTCTCAGCATATAACGACAAACAGCCCACCACCTTGCCCTCGGCGTGCAGCGGTAAAAATGCGGCTGATTTCCAGTTGAATTGCTTGGCTTTTTCATGCCATAAAGCACTCACAGGGTTGGTCTGAAAGTCATTGACCCAATAAGGATGGTCAGAAATAAGGCTGAGGCCACAAGGGCCGCGACCGCTAGGTTCACTCTGGTCGGCAGAAATCAGCACTTCTTCCAGATAGCGGATGCCCGAACCAAATGCGCTGACCAGATGTACATGTTTGCGGTCCTGCCCCAACTCGCCGACCCAGGCCATATTGGCGTGACCGAGGTTCACAATAATGCGGCAGATTTGTTCAAACAGGCTGTGCTTGTCCTGGCTTTGCACAATGGCTTGATTGCACTGGCTGAGTGCCAGATAGAGCTGTTTGAGTTGTTTGGCTGAAGCGCCTTCGACATCCAGGTGTGCCAACTGCGCGCGTAATTGCTGCCAGCCGGCCTCTACGCTATCCGCTTCAGTCTGCGCGACGGGGACCGGGACAAACACCTCACTGGCATACGCACCTTCGAGCACACGATTGAGCATGCGCAAATCAGCCGCTTGCCAGGCCAACCGCTGACGATGCTGACGCCACACCAGCACACTCAACAGACAGCAGACGCCGATGGCTGTTACCAGCAAGAAAATGGTCAGAGGAGGCTTATTGAACGGAGCAGGCGTGTTTGAAATCAGTAAATACAGGCAAAACAATAGCAACAGCAAGTTGATCAGCCATAACTGTCTGATGAACTTGTCGCGCCCTGCAGATGTATTTTCTTGTGCAGACATGGATAGTGAAGCCCTCGCCTACTACTGTAAGGGATATGGCCAAAATCAAATGCCCAAACACCTTGATAAATGCCCGGCAAATTGACTAATACAGCCGCTGGCGACACCACAGGACCACGCGCACAGGGCTGCTAAACCTTACTGCACAGACGCTAGCGACACTTGCGCCGCGGCGGCTTTAATCTCGGCATAATGGGCAAAAAATACCTCAAGCACTGACGGGTCAAACCTAACGCCAGACTCAGCACGTAAATAAGCCAACACCTTGTCTTCTGGCCAGGCTTGCTTATACACCCGCGGATGCATGAGGGCATCCCACACATCGACAATCGAAAAAATACGGGCAGCAAACGGAATCTGTTCACCCTGCAAGCCCAGGGGATAACCATGTCCATCCCAGCGCTCATGGTGCCCGTAGGGAATATCCATACAGTGGCTCAAAAAATCGATATTCGCCAATAAGTCGCGTGCAATTTGCGGATGCGTGCGCATGAGGCGCATTTCATCGTCATCCAGTTGCCCCGGCTTAATCAGCACCGCATCCGGAATACCGATTTTACCGATGTCGTGCAGAATAGCGCTGCGCTCTATGCGCTTGAGGGATGCCGCATCGGTCATACCCAGCTTGCTGGCCAGTGCCACTGTCATGGCAGCCACACGGTATGTGTGATCTTTAGTTTCTTTGTGGCGCAAGTCCAGCACCTGCACCCAGCCGCGGATGGTCTGGTCATAACTGTCAATTAAACGTTGCTGATCGTCTGCAGCGGCCTGCACCGCACGCCTGACCAGAAAAAACAGCAACAGAGCGGTCACCAGGATAAACAGCCAGCCCTTGATATCCTGCACCATGGTGAGGTCACGCGCATCCGTGAATAGCTGCGCCACCACTTTGTCAGAGAAGAATATCCAGCCAACCCCCACCAAGACATATATCAGCACGATCTTATACTGCGGTCGCATCTTCATCCTTATATGACCATCATCAAAGCATGAATTGTTATCGCAAATGCTAATTTATGCAAATACAATCGATGGGTCAGGGCGCCCAGGACATCTGTCCGCAACCCATTAATTTTGCCTGGTACATCGCTTTATCGGCCACAGACAGCAACGCTTCTATGGTCTGCCCCTCCTGGCATAAGGCCAAGCCAATTGAGGTACCGAGGCGACACTCTGCGTCTCGAATCTGAAATGCCTGCGCAAATGCCATCAGGCACTTTTGCGCCACCATTTCCACCGATGCGCGGCTATGCTCGGGCAAATCAGATAACACCACCACAAATTCGTCACCGCCCACGCGCGCCAGCGTATCACTGCCCCGAATGACTTTACTCAAACGCTGCGCAACCTCTATCAACGCCAAGTCACCGGCATCGTGCCCCAGTTGGTCATTCACCGCTTTAAAACCATCCAGATCAAGATACAAAATCGCCGTACCGGTCTTTTTGACCATGGCCAGCTCCATGGCCTGCTGCAAGCGCAAAGATAATAGTTTTCGATTAGGCAGCCCCGTCAGCAGGTCATGGTGTGCCACATGGTTAAGCTCCTGATTCTGTACAGAAATTTTGTGATAGGCCTCTTTTAAAGAACCGATCAAATCCTCATTCTCAAATGTAATACGAGTGGCTTGGCGTAATGATTGGTTAAAACGGAACGCGACCCCTATCATCAGCAAATAGAAAATGACACTGAACACGGCCATGATAAAGCTCGACAAGTTTTCGCTAAACGAAAACATCAGCACGGTTGGCAGCATGGCCGGCAAACTAAAGGCAAAAAAGGCCGGGATACACGACGCCATGGTCACCACGCCACCCATCACCATTGCCTGAATCGCGGTGATGACAATAATCACCGTCATCGGCGGCGCATCTTTAACCAGCAAACCCAATGCCCCCCACGCCAGGCCAGATAACGCCAGCGTCAGGCAATACTTGTAGGCCAGAGGATAATTGAAACCATGTTTGGCCAGCCGATGCTGACAGCGCTTGAGTAGCCACACGCGCAAGGCAATCACAGCATAGACGCTACTGCACCACCATATGAATAAATCACTTTTGTCAGAGCCCCATTGCGAAAGCGTTATCAACAAACCACCAAACGCACTCCCAATTAAAGGAATACGCGCGCCCGCTAACAGTCTGTGAAATAACGCTTCGTCAATCCGAGTCTGCAAACTCATGCACTGATCACCTCTTCTTTTTATTTTTTTACTGGCAGTTTTATAGACACTGCTTAAAGCCATGCTAATACAAGCTTTTAAAAATAACCAGTTAGATCAATAGGGTTTTCAATTCATTACATGGTTGCCTATGACTCAGTGAGCATCCAAACAAAAACGGCTTGCATGCTTGCAAGCCGTTTTAAATGCGGGTTGCGCGTCCTGTCGGACTGCAACTTTCAACAAAGCTAGATTTTAGCCAACCGTCTTCTGGTCGTCGCCAGTAAAATCAGTCCTGCCAGCAGCATGCCCCAAGCGCTTGGTTCTGGCACAGGGGTGGTCACGATTGAGTTCTCATACCAGGCACTCTTCCCTTGCGCGTTGGTCAGGCCTTGGACGTGCAGGGCATAGTCATTAAGAGTGACCTGAGAAGCTGAAGCAAATGTCGCCGTCCAGGTAACAGACTCATTCGCCAGCAAGCGATCTTGCCCTTGGCCCAACACAAATCTGAAGTCCCAATCACCACCAGGGCCACCACCATTACTGACATCCAAGTCAACCACGCCACCACTAACACCACTGATTGCAATATTTCTCACATTGACATCAGGCGTCGCTTTGACAGCAATTGATCCGATAAAAGCCGCATTCGTAAACAAGGCATTCAAATCAAAAGCAGTCAGCGTGAACGTGTAAACATTACCCGTGTTGCTCACAGACAGCGAAGCGAAATCAGCGGATGGTTCATAAGTCCCAGCCAGCAACTCGCCATAAGTTTCTACTGCCGCATGTGATGACAACGACACCATCATGACCAGAGAAAAAATCAAAGAATTAAAAAAACGCATAAACACCCCCCAATAAGATTATCGCAATAATATTCTTCCGATTAACCATTATTGCAAATGCAATTTTAGCGGTCAGATTATAAAAGCCAATAGCCCCTTTGGGTGTTTTGCAAGACTTAACAATTAGCCAAAAAAAACCTGCTTACATCACATAAAAATGGTGGTATCAGGGTGCTTAAATCGGTGGCGATTAACGCGCAATCCTAGCCAAAAACTGGTCAAGTTGCGCGGCAAAAGTATGCCGGTCAGACGAATGCATGGCGCTGGGGCCTTGCGTCTCCACACCGCTGGCCCGCAGTGACTCCATAAAGTCGCGCATGGACAAACGCTCTTTAATATTTTCTGCTGAATAAAACTCACCGCGCGGGTTCAGCGCATGGCCGCCTTTGTCTATCACTTGTGCGGCCAGCGGAATATCCGCTGTAATCACCATGTCACCCACCGCCAACGCAGCCACAATGGCGTTATCTGCCACATCAAAGCCTTTGTCCACCTGCATTGCGCGCACATAAGGCGATGGTGGCACGCGTAGCAATTTATTCGCCACAAAGGTAGCGGGGATGTGAGCGCGTTCGGCGGCCCGGAACAGGATTTCCTTAATCACCGCCGGGCATGCATCCGCATCCACCCAAATATGCATTAGCGGGCTTTGGGCGCTGTTTTATTGGCACTAGAGGCGCCTGGCTTAGGCGTCAATAAGGCACCTTGCGGTTTGCTACCACTTGGGCGATGTTGTGCCTGCTGACCATTACGCTGACCAGGAGTTGCATGCCCGGAGTGATGCGGATTGGGTTTGCCCTGGCCAGGCTTGCTGGCGCCTGCCTGCGCTTGAGGTTGGCCCTGGCCTTGACGCGGTTGAGACTGTTTCTGCGCCTGCCCCTGTTTTGGTGGTTGCGCTTGTTTTTGCGGTTGTCCTTGGCGCCCTTGCCCTTGGCGCCCACGGCCTTGATTCTGTCCGCGTGGCGGGCGGTCAGGCTCTTCGCTGTTCTTCTCTGGCGCCACAAAACCCTCCACCGGCACCCTTGGAATATCACGCTTGATGAGCTTTTCAATGTCTTTCAGCATACCAAACTCTTCGCGGTCCACCAGTGAAATGGCGGCACCACTAGCACCGGCACGACCAGTACGGCCGATCCGGTGCACATAGTCTTCAGGCACATTCGGCAATTCAAAATTCACTACTTGAGGCAACTGGTCAATATCCAAGCCACGAGCGGCGATATCAGTCGCCACCAATGCCGTGATCTTGCCTGCTTTAAATTCGGCCAAAGCGGCCGTCCGCGCATTCTGGCTCTTGTTGCCATGAATCGCCATCGCTGGAATGCCGTCTTTGACCAGTTTTTCTGCCAGGCGGTTGGCACCATGCTTGGTGCGGGTAAAAATCAGCACCTGTTGCCACTGTTGCTGCTTGATCAGATAACTGACCATTTCGCGTTTGTGCGCCTGTGGCACCATATGCACACTCTGCTCAATCAAGGCATTGGACGCATTGCGGCGCGCCACTTCCACCAGGTCTGGCGCATTAAGCAAACTGTCAGCCAGTCGTTTGATCTCATCTGAGAAGGTGGCCGAGAACAGCAGGTTTTGCCGCATTTTAGGCAGCATCGCCAGCACTTTTTTAATGTCATGAATAAAGCCCATGTCCAGCATGCGATCGGCTTCATCCAACACCAGGATTTCAATGCCAGACAAATCCAGCGCCTTTTGCTGCACCAAATCGAGCAAGCGGCCAGGCGTTGCTACCAAAATATCCAGCGGTTTGCTCAAGCGGTTGATTTGCGGATTAATGCTGACACCACCAAACACCACCATGCTTTTGAGCGGCAGGTATTTGCCATAGGTGGTGACTGACTCGCCAATTTGCGCTGCCAGCTCACGCGTCGGCGACAAAATCAGGCAACGTGGCCTGCCCTTGACCGCTTGCGCCAATGGCACTTCAGATAAGCGGTGCAAAATCGGCAGCGTGAAGCCAGCGGTTTTGCCCGTACCGGTTTGTGCACCGGCCAGCAAATCGCCGCCGCGAAGCACATAGGGAATCGCCTGTGCCTGGATAGGCGTCGGTGAGGTGTAGCCGGCATCGGCAATTGCGCGCAGCACAGGCGCGCACAAATTTAAATCAGCAAACGTGATATTTGCGACAGTATTTTCTTGTGACAAAGTGATTCAACTTATAGAGATTGCACGGCATCACCATGCAATGAATTAATTAGGCGTTGGTCTGTTGCCTGCGGCAACACCAATCTGGACTAACGAGGTAACAACTTGAGGTATTTCAGAACCGCTGCGTTGATTGGTCGTGCGCAGGGTGACACTATTATACGCGCGATTCGTCCATTTCCAGTCAATTGAATAACATTGGGTTTTCACCCCGCTGAATCACGACTCACCCTGCAGCCCTGGCCCGCGCCGCATGTATCTTTTTATAACTATCAATCAGGCGGTGGTGCCTGTCGAGGCCTTCCAGTTGCATGCTGGTGGGTGTCAGGCCGTAAAAGCGCACACTGCCGTCGATGGTACCCAACGCGGCATCCATTCTGTCATTACCAAACATCTTGCGGAAATTGGCTTCATAATCATCCATCTCCAGCGCATCATCCAGCCAAACCTCCAGCACCACATTCAAGGCTTGGTAGAACAAGCCCCGCGCCAGTGAGTTGTCGTTATATTGCAAAAAGGCGCCAACCAAATCTTGCGCCTCTTCAAATTGCTGCAAGGCGAGATGAATCAGCAACTTCAACTCCATCACTGTGAGCTGGCCCCAATCCGTATTCTCGTCAAACTCGATACCAATCAAAGTCGCAATATCACCGTAGTCGTCCAGCTCGTTGTTCTCTAAGCGCTCCAGCAAGGCTTCTAGACTAGCGTCGTCCAGGGTGTGCAAATTCAAAATATCCTTACGGAACAACAACGCCTTGTTGGTGTTATCCCACACCAGGTCTTCCACCGGGTAGATTTCTGAGTAACCAGGCACCAGGATACGACAAGCCGTCGCACCGAGTTGGTCATACACCGCCACATAAGCCTCTTTGCCCATCTCTGCCAGCATGCCAAACAGGGTCGCCGCTTCGTCAGCATTGGCCTGTTCGCCCTCGCCGGAAAAATCCCATGCCACAAAGTCATAATCCGACTTCGCGCTGAAAAAGCGCCACGACACAATCCCGCTGGAATCAATAAAATGTTCAACAAAGTTATTCGGCTCAGTCACCGCCTCGCTGGCAAACGTCGGCTGTGGCAAATCATTGAGACCTTCAAAGCTACGGCCTTGCAGCAACTCTGTCAGGCTACGCTCCAACGCGACTTGCATGCTCGGGTGGGCACCAAATGAGGCAAACACACCGCCGGTGCGTGGATTCATCAAGGTCACGCACATCACCGGATATTGACCGCCCAGCGAGGCGTCTTTCACCAGCACCGGAAAGCCCTGCGCCTCCAGGCCTTGTATCCCCGCCATAATGCCAGGGTATGTTGCCAACACCTCTGCCGGCACGTCCGGCAAAGCGATTTCGCCTTCGATAATGTCGCGTTTGACGGCGCGCTCGAAAATCTCTGACAAGCATTGCACCTGCGCCTCTGCCAGCGTATTACCTGCACTCATGCCATTGCTCACGAACAGGTTTTCGACCAGATTGGTCGGAAAATACACCGTTTCACCGTCTGATTGACGCACAAACGGCAATGCACAGATCCCACGTTCGGCATTGCCTGAGTTGGTGTCTATCAGATGTGAGCCACGCAGCTCGCCATCCGGGTTGTAGATTTCCAGGCAATAGTCATCGAGGATTTCTTTTGGCAGCGCATCTTTGCGGCCAGGCTTGAACCAGCGCTCATTCGGATAGTGTACAAACGCGGCATCGGCGATCTCTTCGCCCCAGTAAGACCCGGCATAAAAATGGTTATTACTCAGGCGCTCGATATACTCGCCCAAGGCGGACGCCAATGCGCTCTCCTTGGTAGCGCCTTTGCCGTTCGTAAAACACATCGGTGAATGCGCGTCGCGGATATGCAGCGACCACACATTAGGAATAATATTGCGCCAGGAGGCGATTTCAATCTTGATACCCAGGCTCGCCAGCAGACCAGACATATTGGCGATGGTTTGCTCCAGCGGTAAATCTTTGCCAGTGATATAGGTCTGTGATTCTGCGGCCGCATTCACGGTGAGCAAGGCCTGCGCGTCGGCATCCAAATTCGCCACTTCTTCAATGACAAACTCAGGGCCAGCCTGCACCACTTTTTTTACCGTACAGCGGTCTATCGAACGCAAAATACCAATGCGGTCTTTTTCAGAGAGATCGGCTGGTAATTCAATCTGGATTTTAAAAATCTGTTTGTAGCGGTCTTCGGGGTCAACAATATTGTTGTGCGACAGGCGGATATTGTCGGTAGGGATATTGCGCGTGCTGCAATACAGCTTCACAAAATACGCGGCGCACAAGGCCGATGAAGCCAAAAAGTAATCGAACGGGCCAGGGGCCGAACCATCGCCTTTATAACGAATCGGCTGATCGGCAATCACCGTGAAGTCATCAAACTTGGCTTCAAGGCGGAGCTTATCGAGAAAATTGACTTTCACTTCCATGGGGCATTCCAACAATAACGTTTCGCACTAAGACCGCTATTATCGCCCACAATACACAGGCCACCTAATCTCGCCACGTGCCTGGCTGACAAATCGCGGCCAACCAGCAGCTACGATCGGCCTGGCTGCATCATATAAACGCAGACAGCGCATTGTAAAAATGCAATGATGGCAATAAAATTTGTGTGCTATTCTTTAGTGAACAATAGGACAGTTTTCAAGGTATCGCCCCATGAGTACTGATGACAGAAAATTTATCATGCTGACAGATTATCTGCATGAACCTGTCATTCATTACGATAGGGACTGCAAGCGCACCTATCTCAATCCCGCCGCAATCACACTGATTGGCGAGCCGTCTAAAAACCTTGAAGGCAAAACCCCCAGCTCATTAAGGCCGAGCTCAGTCGCCTTGCAACACTATCAAGAAAAAATCCGCGGGGTGATAGATACCGGGCTGGAAGCAGAATTTGATTTTTTTCTGGATCGTCTCCCAGATGGTCCCAATGTCCATACCAAGGTACTGCGGATTCATGCCGTCCCTGAGTTGGATAGTGCAGGCAAAGTCGTCGGTGCGCTGGCGATTGCCCATGACATCACCGCACTAAAATTAAGTGAAAAGCGTTTACGCGCGCTGATTGAAAACCATCCTGACCACATTATTCGCTTTGACCTGCAAGCCAGATGCAGCTTCGTCAGCCCTTCTTTTACCGCGTCATTTGGGCTAGAGGCAGCCGATATGCTGGAAAGAACGCTGCTGGATTGTGACCGGGTGGCAACGGCGGCAGCGCGCGAAAAAATTCACCAGGCGATATGGCAAACATTACAGCAAGAAACATCATGCACCCTTGAAACGGATTGGCCAGAGGATCGCATCATAGAACTGCGCCTGGTCCAAGAAAAAGACGCCATCGGCGAAGTCTCGGGCGTGCTATGCATTTTGCGGGATATCACCCAGCAAAAGCACTCTGAGAAAGCTTTGCTGACACTCAATCGCTCACTCCGTTTGTTGAGTAGCTGTAATCAGACGCTCATTCATGCCACCAATGAACAACAACTCATCAACGATATTTGCCAGCTGGTGATCGATTCTGGCGGCTACCGGCTGTCCTGGGTCGGCTATCCCGACCATGGCAGCTACCAGCCTTTGCGCATGGCTGCGATGGCTGGTGCAAGGTTGACGGGGACGATTGCGCTGGAGCAGCAAACGCCGGAAATCAGCCTGGCGGTGAAAGCCTTTCAAAGCGGCCGTGTGCAGATTATTCAGGACTACCCCAATGCAGCCTTGTTAAGCAGCCTGGGGGACATGGCCAGCCAGGAAGGCCTGCTTGCCTGCATCGCCTTGCCACTCAAAGTAGCCAAACAGACCCTGGGGGTGATGACGATCTATGCCGCGCATACCCATGCGTTTTCTGCGGATGAAGTCACCTTACTTGACGAACTGGCCAATGACCTGGCCTTTGGCATTCAGTCGCTGCGTATCCGCGCCGAACATCGCGACGCCGAAACAAAACTAGAATATCTTGCGCACCATGATCCCCTCACCGGCCTGACTAACCGCCTGTTACTGCGCAAGCGTTTTGAGCAGTTTATCCAGCAGGCAAACCAACGCGATTACGGCCTCGCCATGCTGTTTTTGGACATGGATAACTTTAAGGAGATTAATGACAGCTTTGGCCATGCGACCGGAGATGCGTTGCTAATTGAAGTCGTCAGGCGTCTGCAACGACTGCTTTCAGAGGCTTGTATTCTGAGCCGCGAGGGGGGTGACGAGTTTGTGCTGCTGATTAACAACACGCAAGCCTCAGAGATCGTCACCCACACCGCGCAACAGATTCTGGAGGCCATGCAAGAGCCGTTTGAGGTCAGTAATAACACTTTGCATGCGTCCTTCAGCATCGGCATCAGCCTCTACCCGAACGATGGCAAGGACTTTGAAACCCTGCGCAAAAACGCGGATGCGGCGCTATATCTGGCCAAAGACTGTGGTCGCAACACCTACCGCTTTTTTGTATCGCAGATGAATGCCGACGCACAAAAGCGCATGCGCATCCAGACCGACCTGCATACCGCCTTAAAAAACAATGAGTTTTTACTGCATTATCAACCGCAAATACGTCTGTGCGATGGCCGCATGAGTGGCATTGAAGCCTTAATCCGCTGGCAAAACGCCGATGGACAGATGCTCTCCCCCGCCGAGTTTATTCCTATTGCAGAACAAAGCGGGCTGATTATCCCGATGGGGCAGTGGGTGCTGCGCGAAGCCTGCCGACAACTGGCCGCATGGCACCAGCAAGGACACACTCACCTGGTAGTCGCGGTGAATTTATCCTCACACCAGTTCAGGCATGGCAATATTGTAGACACCATCCGTTCTGCGCTGCATGAGTTTAACCTGCCCCCAAAAAGTCTGGAACTTGAGCTGACAGAGTCTATCCTGATTCAGGACACAGAGTCGGTGATCAACACCCTGCATACACTCAAGCACATCGGCGTCAAGCTGGCCATTGACGACTTTGGCACCGGCTATTCCAGCCTGTCATACCTTAAACAACTGTCCGTCGACAAACTCAAAATTGATAAATCTTTCATCAGCGACCTTCACAAAGACCAAGATAGTGCAGAAATAGTGCGGGCGATCATCCAGCTCGGGCACATTTTGCAACTGACCGTGGTGGCCGAAGGGGTAGAGACTGAACAGCAACTAGCATTTCTCACCCACTGTCACTGTGACCAAATACAGGGGTATCTGTTGAGCCGCCCGGTGGCCGCAGAAAACATACCGGAGATACTGGCGCGCATAGGTGTTTCCGGCTGATTTAGTTGGCACTGTGCGTGAGAAATAGTTTCAAACTCGCCAATACCAAACTCACCCTTTTGATGATGAGTGCTTTTTGGGCGATACCGACTGAAAGGTCCACGCGACAAACCGGCTTTGTTTTTGGCCTTGCGCCATCTCCACCGTCTTCACGGTCACCGCCTGCACTTTCTTCAATTCGCGGGTCACCAGCGGCAAATTGCTCGCTTTAGACACCAGCGTGGTGAACCACACACACTGCTTGGCAAACAGCTTGCTCTCACGAATCATGGTGTTTAAAAACACCGCCTCGCCGCCCTCGCAGAACAACTCGTTTGACTGCCCGCCAAAATTCAATGCCTGAGGTGGCTTTTTACCCAAGCCGCGCCACTTGCGCTGCGTGCCCGCCAGTGCCTCTTCGGCTGAGGCATGAAAAGGCGGGTTGCAACACGTCACCGTGAACTGCTCGCCGGGCAAAATCACGCCCTTAAACATCGACGCTGGCTGAGTCTGCTGACGCACACTAATCTGCGGCTGCAAGCTATTCGCCTCAATCAACTGCTGCGCATTGCGCAACGCTTTTACATCAATCTCTGCGCCCACGCACTGCCAGCCATAAGCCTGTGCAGCGATTAAGGGATACACCAGGTTGGCGCCAGTGCCAATATCCAGCAAGCGCACGGATTCAGAAAAACCACTTTCAGACAATAAATCCGCCAGATAATGCACATAATCGGCCCGGCCAGGGATGGGTGGACAGAGGTAATTGTTAGGAATATCCCAGGTTAAGACGCCGTAATAGTGCTTGAGCAGGGCCTGATTGAGGGCCTTGACTGCTTGCGGATGAGAAAAATCGATAGCCGCATCGCCATAAGCGTTGGGGCGCACATAGGCGGATAACGCCGGGTGCGCTTGCACCAGCACAGCAAAGTCATAACCAGCACGATGCAGGTTGCGCGGATGCAGCTTAGAAGTGGATTGATCAGGTTTCATGACACCCGCAGGCACAACAACGCCGCCCACAGAGGTGGCTGATCATCTGGAGTGCTATCAGACATTGCCACGCTCGCTGTCTGGATTCGGCTGCTCCAGTTCGAGCAAAGTCTTGAGGTCCTGGCGACCCTGCTCCATCACGCTAGACAAGGCCTTGCGGTCATGCCGGATTTTGCGCGTGGCTTCCAGTTGCTCCATATCATGCTGTTCAAACTGCTTGATGATGTTGGCGGCAGTGCTGGCGGTTTCACCAATCGCCATCAACGCTTGCCGGGCGGCCTCTAACGACGAGTAAAACGTCTCGCGCACGGGCTGCAAATCCAGATCACGCAGGTCAAACGCATCGGTCCGACTTCTGGCCCGCACCACCATTTTCACCTGCGGCCAACGTGCTTTCACCAGCTTGGCCATCTCCAGCGTCGCCGTGGTATCGTTCACCGCAATCACAAATAAACGCGCCTCGGCAATGCCTGCCTCTTCCAGCACATCCAGCCGTGACGCATCACCGTAATAGCAACGCCAGCCAAACTGGCGCGTTAAATCTACCTGATTGGGGTCATTATCAATCAGTGTCGGCGTCATGCCCCTGGCGATTAGCACACGGGCCACAATCTGCCCAAAGCGGCCAAACCCGGCAATGATGACAGTGTTATTTTCGCTAATGGCGTCTTTAGGTGGCGCACCACACTGCAAGGCCAAAAAGCGGTCGTACAGCAACAACAGCACTGGCGTGATCAACATGGAGACCGCCACAATCGCATTAAGGATATTGTAGGTATCGCGTGAAATCGAGTCTTGCGTGAGCGCCACGCCAAAAATCACAAACGCAAACTCACCAATCTGCGAAATGGCGACGCCGAATAATAATTTGTCCCGCCACGGATAATGAAACAGGCTGCCCAAACCAATCAGCAGCAAACACTTCATGGTCACAATCAGCGCTGCAAAGCCAAAAATCAGTCCTGGCTGCTGGGTCACCAAGTCTAAATCTACCGTCATGCCAACTGAGATAAAAAACAGGCCAAGCAGCAAGCCTTTGACTGGCTCAATATCCAGACGCAACTCGTAACGGTATTCCGAATCTGCCAGCAACACCCCGGCCAAAAAGGTGCCCAGCGCCATAGACAACCCTACCGAGGCCATCACCAGCGAGACGCCGATGACCAGTAATAAAGAAAACGCGACGAACACCTCGCGGATACCGGTTTGCGCAACGATGCGCATGATCGGCCGCAAAATGGTTTTACTTGCCAGGATAATCGCCAGTATCACCGCCATCGACTGCGTCACCGCCCATAGGTCAAACCCCGATGCAGTTTTATTTGGCGCAATAAACGCCAGCAGCATAAACAACGGAATCACCGATAAATCCTGAAACAACAAGGTGGCAAATGCCGCCTGGCCGCCCGGCGTACGCAACTGCTTTTTCTCAATCAAAGCCGTCAGCCCGATCGCGGTCGACGACATGGCCACACCCATGCCAATAATCAACGCCTCGGGCCACGAAAAATGCAACAAGTGCGCTACCACCGCTACCAGCGCAATCGTCAGCGTCACCTGCAGACCACCGAGGCCAAACAACAGCTTACGCAGCTCCCACACCTTTTGCGACTCCAGCTCCAGGCCGATCAGAAACAACATCAGCACCACGCCAAACTCGGCAAAATGCAAGACATGCTCTGGGTCAGTAATCAGCTTTAAGGCATAAGGCCCGATCAAAATCCCGGCGATTAAATACCCCAGCACCGACCCCAGGCCCAGCCGTTTGAATAGCGGGACTAAAAGAATTGCTGCCGCCAGGAAAATTGCAGCTTGTACAAGAAATTGATTGGTGTCCATCGTGGTCTTCTGCGATTAGTGTGCGGCACAATATGGGATGCCGCGGATGAGGTGTAGTGTAACTCAGCTACCCTCAAAAATTGTGCGCGGCAAACGATGTCGCCATTTAAAACAGACCCAACATGGTGTCAGGCGATTGCCTGCCTGTAAACCGCGAGCCCATGCCTCTATTGGAATTTGCGCCTGCTGCTAGTGAAACTTCACCTTTTTAATGAGCTGGTTGCGGGAGTCATAAAAATAAGCCTCATACGAGATCTTCTTCATCGAGTAAACCTTCTCAATCACCACTTTGTCTGCACCTATGTCCTCTGCGTGCACATAGGCCTGCCGGGCATCATCCAGCTGCGCAAACGGAATGATTCTCTCGAACTCAAAGCCTTCTCCATACTTGAACTCAACGGTGTAGATTAAATCATCCCAATTAAAAGTAGCATCGTAACCTTTTGACACCCTGGCGAGATGGATATTAGGATCATGGGCCTCCTGGATTCTGATCACGGCACTATTCAACAAAATAAGGCCTGACAGCACCATGGCGCCATAGCCCACCTTGCTAAAAATACGGATTGATATCTTGGGCAGTACGTACTTCATGACATAAGTCGCGGCCACTGCAGCCACCGCCACCCATAAGCCGACATACAGTGCCTCATGCGTCAACAACCCAAACCAGGCATATAAGCACAGTTTGACCAGATGCAGAAAAATCTCATTCGCCGCCCGGGTGGCGACGATCTCCTCCTTGGTCAAGCCATAGCGCAGATAGACACCGTTGAACAACACCCCCACCGCGCCGGTTAACGCAGAAATAAACCCCGCCAACAAGCCAATAAAGGTTAAAAAATGCGTGGAATAGCGGCGTTGAGACGCACTGACTGTTGATGGCTTTTTAAACACAGAGGGCAAATTACAAACGAGAAACAATGCCATGCACAACTCGATATACACAGGCGCCAGGTAACTTAACAACCAGGCACCGATCAAGACGCCAAGCAGGGCCGCAGGCAAAAAATGTTTCACCATATGCCAGTTGATCTGCCGGAAAAACAAATACAACTTGGTGATAGCACTGATGGACGTACCGACAGAAAGCGCCGCAGGCACTTGTGCAGCCGGCAACACATAGCCAAGGACAGGAATCAGCAACAGTCCGGCGCCACCGCCGCAGACCATGCTTAACGCAAACGCAATAAAAGCGACCAAAAAAATAGTGACATACATCATGAGTGAAAGCCTGGGCAGCCGGTTAATCAAAGCAACGCAATGCAAGCTGCACAGTTTACCTTAGCCCGATAATAAGACTCAAGGCGTCGCCATGAGTCTTATTATCAATGACCTGCAGATCATCCAGCTAAACAAGCCAATGATCGTTTATGAAAACATCGCCCTGTGTCACAACTTCAGCCAAGCAATAAAAAAAGCCACGCCTGATCGCGTGACTTTTTGAGTAGGCCAACTGAATGCTTAAGCGGCGTTTTTGCGACGTACCACTAAGCCCATCAAGCCAAAACCAGCCAGCATCAAAGCATAGGTGTCAGCTTCTGGGACAGCGGCGACATTTGAGCTCAAAAACTCAACGCGCAAACCGGTTGGGTTGCCACTACCTAATGCTTCATTAGTCAGTACAAACGACAAAGTGTTTACCCCGGCAACAAAGCTACTGGCTGTGGCTGAGAATGAGCTCCATGATGAGAAACCAGTTGAGGTGCCGATCTGTTGACCATTCAGGTAAGCAATTGCAGAGTTATCAGCCGCAAAGCGTCCAGTAAAGCTAGCAGTTGAAGCATCATAACCTGTCAGGTTAAAGGTGGTTGTCCAGGTGTAAATACCATCAACGACTGGGTCCAGTGAGTCACTTTGGTTAGCCGTTGGTGTTAACCATGAGGAGGTTGCGTCATTTGCCAACCAGGCACCTGACAGTGGAAAGGTCCCGTTTGTGGTCACATAGCCGTAATCCACCGTAGAACTTGGGGTTGTTACTGTGTAGTTAGTGTCTTGTGCAGGCGCTGTCAAGCCCGCCCCAGTATTGTTCAAGCCAACAATATCAACAGCGTAAGCATTGACAGAAGCCAAGCCCATTGCTAAAACCAAAGCTAGTTTTTTCATCGTTATCCCCTAATTAATATTAAATAATTACCGCGTCTACAACGTCTTATAAATCATCAATTATTCATACAACAATTATTTTAGTGTAAAACTACTATCTTGTCGTTAGTCTGTTTGGGTCAACCGCTTATCATAAAAATGCTGCGCGATTCACCCGCCTCACAGTCATGAAAAAAGGCCGATGTTGAGAAACACCGGCCTGTCACTAAGGCATGACGATTGAGTAGTTACTTATTGACGTTGACGAGACTGACGTCTTGCCGCACCAGCCATCAGACCCAAACCAACCAGCACCAGTGCATAGCTTGAAGGTTCCGGCACGGCCGCGACGCCAGTCAAACCGTTAAAGGTACCGTTGAGCGTCGTGAGATAGGTCGCAGTGCCTGTCGCCAGATTAATCGAAAATAACTGTGAATCCAGGGTGCCATCGTCCAGATTAAATAAAGCATAGGCATGACCGTTACCTAACACATCAAAGCCACCGGCAGAGAGCGCATTCACCCCCAGTGAGCCAACCAACTGGATGCCACCTGCGCCAGCGGGATTGTTAAATCCGGTTCCCAAAAAATGCAGCGAATCGCTGTTGGTGTTGACGTAATACAAGCCCGTGCTGGTTGGCGCCGTGCCTGGAATCGAATTAATGTAGGAAACCGCAGTATAGCCACTGCCGATATTGGCACCAGCGACATTGCCCACCGCGCCTGTATTCGCGTTAATCGCATAGTTATTGCCTGTGCCTGTAATGACACGCAGCGATGAAGCACCAGCAAAATCTGCTACCGGATTAAAATCAATGCCAATAGACTGTCCTGCGACAGAAGCACCGCTAAGCGTGCTCTTGAACGTCGCTGCACCCGTCGTGGTGTCCAGGGTATACAGCCTGTTCTGGCTGGTTAGACCATAGACCAAACCATCCGTCGGTCTAAGATCAACGCCAAGTAAGCGTTCACCAGCAGACAAGCCTGAAATATCGAGATAAGAAACCGCACCCAGATTCAACGAGTCGATCACAGCAATCTTGCTACTGTTGAATCCGTACAAGGTATCCGCATTGACCTGAGCAGCTCCTGCCAACAGACTGGCACCTAAGACCGTGCTATAAAAAAAACGCTTCTTCATGTTAAACCTCTCTTCAAAATAACAATTTAATTATTAAAAATGACATCAAACACATTGTGATTTAGACGCACGCTCATCGTCAGCAATGTCCCGCTGCACAATCAACGTTCCCTGTCGTCGACCACAAATCATCCGTTTTAAGACAGCTCTCAACGGTTTATTGCTCGCTTGCATTGAATAAACAAATATTTATTCCTGCATTGATTATCGCCTTAACTAATGGCCGTGATGGCACATAGATTGGCGCGTATTTTGTGGTTTTGCTGAGCGCAATAAATTGCTCTCATAACATATACGTCATGGGTTTGAAATTGGATGCAGTTAAAGAGGCTTTTTTTTACGCGCGCGGCAAATACGTGACATTGGCCGACGGTAGGAGGTGAAACTTTTTGAAGACTTGCCTGAAAATCAGCGCAAAAAAAATGGCCAGAAGCCATCTGGCAGAGCGCTTATTGATAAATTGACGCAGGATGGTAATACATGAGCGGCGCGACAACCGCATCGAGCTGCTCAGGCTGGACGGTCTCAAAAAATTGGAAAATGCGCGCCGCTAACCATGGCGACGCCTGATCGCTATGGCCATAAAACCCGGCATGCCCGCCCTCGGCCTGATAATCAAGATGCACCGTGGCTGACACCTCTGACGCGGAGGGCAAGGTTGCAAAAGGCACGAATGGATCATTTTTAGCGTTTAAAATGAGGGTCTGGGTTTGAATCGCCGACAACCATGGTTTAGACGCATTGATGTCATAGTAATCGTCGGCATTTTTTGCGCCGAACAACACTGAGGTTACTGCATCATCCATCTCTTGCACCGTGCTGACCTCCTGAATACGCTTTGCATCCAAATAATCGGGAAACCGCGCCGCCATTTGCAAGGCTTTAGGCTTCATCGAGGCCACAAAGTGTTTGCTGTATAACCAATAATTCACGCCCTGGTCGAGGCTGTGTGCCGTTTCTTTCAAAGCGATAGGGGCCGAGATGGCCACCGCCGCTTTCACCAGGCGCCGCGCCTCTTCAGGATATTGCCCCAGCCACTTCAGCAGCGCATTGCCGCCCAGTGACACGCCTGACGCATATATCGGATGGTCCGGCAGCTTTTGATGAATGATTGAAATAAACGTATTGATCTCTGCCGCATCGCCAGCATAGTAGACACGCGGCAGCCGATTTGGCTCACCTGAACATCCCCGAAAATGCACCACCACACCTAGCCAGCCACGCTGCTTGGCGGCAGACATCATCACCCGCGCATAATGACTCTGAGAGCTGCCCTCCAGGCCGTGAAACAGTACCAATACCGGTTTATGTTGCGCGTTATCCACCGGCACAGGCGGCTCGGTCCAATCGACATCGACAAAATCGCCATCGGCCAGCTCCCAGCGCTCACGCACATACGCTTGCTTGGCCACTTGCGGAAACAGTGACGGAACAATCGTTTGCAGGTGCCCGCCCACTTGCCACAGCGGCGCTTTAAAATCGGGCGTGGCAAAGCATGCCGATGCGGACAACAGGCTAGAGGCGATCATAATCAACACAACATAAATAACATTCATGGTAGTTAGCAACGGATGGATCAATAGGTTTTGATCAACAGCGTACAACCAGCCTCTGTGCGGATTTCTTTATGAAACGTGCCCGCCCCCGCAAAATGATAATCGCCATTTTTACAATGAATCCCATCCAGCCACACCTCGCCATCAATCACAAAAGTTTCTTCATTCTTGTGATGGTCGTGATAAGGAATAATGGTGTTTTGTTCCAGCTTGAGCAAAAAAGATTTCGCCTGAGAGTCACTTTTCAAGATTTTGATCTGAATCCCCTGGTTAAGGGATTTCCACTGCCCCTGCTCGGCAAATACAAAAAATTGTGCATCACGACTTTGTGCAACGCGATGCATCAATGTGGTCTTGATTTTATTTTTGACAGCGTCAGTAGGCTGCAGATCAGGCGTCGCCTCAAACAGCTCAATAAACAAATCAAAATCTAAAGATTCAGGTTTGTTGGTTGTCATCTCTTTATTCAAAACTGTTCACCTTTGAGTTTCTCTCTTAATAATTTTTGCGCTCGATTAATCGTTGATTTCACCGAGCCTAGCGGCATGTTCATGACGTCAGATATTTCTTGATGCGATAATCCATAATAAAAAACATGGTGCAAAACTTGCCGCTGCAACGGCTTAATTTCTGATAACGCCTTTATCACCGCCAGCGACAGTTGCTTACCCTGCAATCGATCATCCGTAGACAAATCCGTGGACTCTATCGCCCAATCATCATTAACCACCATCTCAGGGATCGCATGAAGCTTTCTCACTGCATCGATCGCCCGCGAGCGGCAAATAATCAGTATCCAGTTATACAAAGGACACTTATTAAAATCGTAACGATAAATTTCCTGCCATATCTGGTAATAAGTATCTTCCACCACCTCCTCGGCAGTACTTGAGTCTTTGGTAATCTTTAAAGCCCAACTATAGACCTTGCTAAAAGTAGCTTCATACAACGTGTTAAAAGCCCCCTCATCCCTATCTATGATTCGAGCAATCAAATCCTCGATGTCATCCATCACAACTCATTCCAACTTTTCTTTTAAGATTAATATTGTCATTTTGATTGCGTCTAACGCTACATACGGTCAATTTCATCTACTAGATGCAGACCTCACCAAATATAAACACGATGACATCTGCGAAACAGATCATTGTCTACTTAATTTAGTCGTGATGCAGACATTAGACTTATGTTTTACAAGCAGCTAGACTAAGTTAAAGGACACTGTTAAACAATAGTATTCAAACAACAAGGAATAGTCAGCATGCGTGCAATTGGAAATATGCTTTGGTTTATATTTGGCGGCTTTTTAATGGGCCTGGCCTGGTGGTTTTTCGGTATATTAGCCTTCATCACCATCATCGGCATCCCATGGGCAAAAGCCTGTTTTGTCATTGGTCAATTCACCTTTCTACCATTTGGTCGCGAAGCAATCAGCCGCAAAGCGTTAACGCAAAAAGATGATATTGGCACCGGTTTTCTCGGGCTCATCGGAAACATCATTTGGTTCATCTTTGCCGGAGCATGGTTAGCCATCGGCCATCTTGTTTCCGCCCTCGCCTGCTTCGTCACCATTATCGGCATCCCGTTTAGCATTCAACATCTCAAACTCGCAGGCCTCGCGCTTGCGCCCATTGGCAAAACAATCGTGAATAAATAAATTACCTACTTTACCTTTCTTTTTTGCCATTATTCAGGCTTAAAGGTGTCTAGTAAATTAGTGGCAATTCAGGGGGGGGGCGTTTTGGGAGCGGCTAACTGAAAAACCGCAACAAATACGAAATGCTGGGTAACTGAACTCTGAAATGTCGTTCAGCTTTTAGAAATGAAAAACGGCCCACATTTCTGCGAGCCGTCTTTTGTATTTTGGTAGGGTGTGCGGGGATCGAACCCACGACAAACGGATTAAAAGTACACAGAGTTGATTTTTGCTGCACTTTCAAGCACAAGAAAATTAAGTGTTTTTTCAGACCATCTCACAGATTGCACTCAATACCGAACCTAATACCGAAACAATGGAGTCATTGCAGGGCGAGTTTCTAAATGTGTTTTTGATACGATTCAACGAGTTACTCAAATTGGCAAACCGAAACCTGACCGAACGAGTAATTAAGGTTCGTTAAACCAACATGAAAAAGCACGGTTCTAATAGTTAAACAGCCTCCAGTACATTGCTGAGAACCCTAGAACTAAGCTCATTCCACAAGGACAAATCCCAACCCCCATGCCAAGCCACCATAATGGCCAACGATTGCTTCGGGCGGTACCGTTGCACCAACCAGTCCCGGATCACATCACTATGGACCAAGAAATGCAACTGCGTATGAGTTTAACGACTCCCACCACAGACGATTTCGGGCAGCCGAAGTACCCAAAAAAGTGAAACGAGTGCAACACTGAAAAACTGCGACGCTATGCAAGCTCAAAATAACTACGACCCAACAGCCTGCCTTCCCTCCGCATCAAGGAATAACAAACCGCTGGATCAAAGTTACATGAACATCACACCACTAGGCAGCAGCTTTTGACTCCTGCCCGGCAATGATTTTCTGGGATGCCATTTCTGATGCTTTTTGCAAAGAACCAGTATTCAAATGTGCATACCGTTGCGTAACCACTGGTGTTGAATGCCCTAGCAATTGCTGAGTCACATATAAGCTAACTCCAGAGTTCACCAGCATACTTGCAAAGTTGTGACGCATATCGTGAATTCGAAGTGACTGATGAATTCCAGCTTTCTTTTTCAGTACTGACCAACTTTTGGCAATCGTAGTGTAGGGCAGCTTGGTTTTGACATTAACAAACAGATAATCATGATTACCCAGGGTTTCCAAATTATTAATCACTGCCATCGCAGAATCATTCAATGGCACTGCTCGAACCTTTTTCGATTTAGAGTTGGTTGCAGGTATCCTCCATACCCTATTTTTCAAATCGAATTGTGACCAAGTACTTTTTGCGGCTTCACTAAACCTAGAACCTGTACTCAGGAGAAAAATCAGCAACTGACACACTGCTTTGGGTTTTCCATCTTTGAGCACATTGAGTAAATGACTAAGCTGTTCCTCATCAAGCAAGTTCTCAACCAAGTTATCTTCAGCATACAAACGTATCTTGGATGCTGGATTCACAGTAGTAAGATCCCAAGAAATGGCAAGATTAAACATCCGCTTTGCCAGTTTAATGTGATGATTTGCTGTTGCAGCTGCTAAACCCTCTCGAATCAAATTGCCATGAAACTGCTGTAGCTCCAGTCGAGTAATTTCATTGAGGCGCTTGCTCCCAAACCTAGTATCCAGCCTGGAAAATAGCTGCTGATCACGAAGCCACGAGCGTTTATTCAACTTTGCATGAGGTAGGTAGAATTCCTCAAAAAACTGACTTAGCGTAATAACAGCAAGTCGTGCTTTTTCTTCTGCTCTAGGGTCTGCACCCAAAGCAATTTCCGCTTTAAGTATTTTGACAGCCTCGTTAGCCTCAGCCAGAGTCATATCAGTAGTGCGACCTACTTTCTGATGACAAGATTTACCATTTGCATCCTTGTACCTAAGGTACCAAGTCCCGTAACCATTGCTGGACTTTCTGGTTTCAACATACAGTCCAGATCGAGTGTCGCTCACGAACTCAATGCGGTTTACACCCTCAGGACACACCATGTGATGATCTATAAAGTCCTGAGTTAATTTTACAATTGCCATGCGTCATCCCTTTCATTTGGAGTTTATAAATTAAAAAAGCGGGTCACCCGTGAAGATGAACCCGCCTTGAGGTGCAGTGCGAAACTGCGGAACTGAATTACTGCCTAAATTAGAATTGAATACTTGTGAGCACCATGGCCTTCCCTTTCAAATTTCCACTGGTGTATTGCAGTATCGATGCCAGTATATTTATCAATAGTACGCAGTGCAGCTCGCTCGCTGACATCTGCAAGCCTAGCTACCATCTTGCCTAATTTCATTTTAGTATCGGTGCCAGAGGCTATGCATTCGAGAATGACACGAATCACATCTGCATCTGATTTTTGCTCTATTTCAGTTAACATTTTGCCTACTTCGCTTTCGTTAACTTTCTCAACTGATGCGACTAATTCAGAATAAGGTAGACCGTTGACTCTGGCATACCTGTAGGCAACTTTGAGATCGACATTTCCCCGAAGCTTGTCATTTTCAAACATGACCACTTTATGGTCTGGTACCGACTCATCCAGCGTGTAAAGCATGTAAACACAATCTGCATCATCTCGAAAATCAGAGACTCCGCCAAACACAGGTTTACCAGCGGCATTCAAGTTTTTATTGACGTGTCCCAGACTAATTAATGTGCCACCATGCATGACAAAACCGCGAATCGCTGCGGTGAATTCGCTCACTTTCTTTTTATCAATGACGTCGACAAACTTCTTCAAAGTATCAAGAACGACAATCACACCTGAGCACTGATTTTTTTGAATCAACTGCTTCAATATTTCCAGAAAGTCCCTGGCCTTGAAGCCATGGTGACCCTCGGCAAGCATATGAAATCCAAACTCTTCAGCGAAACCAAGTTTAGTCACGAGACCCTCACCAGAATCATCCATATTGAGGTAGTAAAGCTGGTCAGGATTGATTTTTCCACTCTCGATGCCATTCATGATCATGGATAGCACAATCAAGGTCTTACCAGTATTGGGTGCAGCAAAGATAGCTGTCCACTGCCCTTGCAATGCGATATTACCCAACAACGGCACTGAAGCTACTGTATTCTTTTCCATTTCGGCTAAGTCACCAGCTAGCGAAAATTTTTTGAGTAGATTCTCTTCTTGCACATCCTCAACCGCCACCATTTTGAACCGATCTTCTGGAGACATGCACAACTCATCTGCATCATGCCCAGCCTCAAAAACCATGCGCCGTATGGATGCTATCGTGACTGGATTAGACACATCACTATTAAACGTTGACCACTGGTAACTGATGTCCCTATCCCCCGGGTATTTCATACCCTTTTCACTCCATGTCTGCCAGAGAGTGCAGCCAACATCGCTTCCGCCTGTTTCATAATGGATAGCCATTCCAACATTTCGCCAGTCATCCCGACTACAATCGGGGTCAAGCACTGCTAACATGGCGTTTAAATGAAATAAAGTTTGCTCTGTGGCAACTCTATCCTCAACTATACGGAAGTCTGACAGGGGCTTTGATGGGCTGCTTCGACCGTTGTGCTGAAACACTGCATCAATAAAAGTTTGATCAACTTCGACTAAGTCGCTTGCAATCACAACTTTGGTTGAGAGCATTTTCTTACCCGTACTCGGGGGCAGAATAACCATCGAGCGTTTGGCTTTCACATCAACACGCTCAGGATGATCGTCAGTTTTGTGAGAGTCCGTTTTGACCAAAACCTCAGGACTCAATTTATAGTATCGGTGCTGTCCTCTTTTAGTTTCAACAACAAAATTAGAGACAATCCCAAAATCTGCCTCTAAAGTATTGGAAGCAGCTAATGACTCAGGACTATCACAATCTAATACCAGAATGTTATCGGGCACGATAAATCCTAGCTCATGATCAGGATGCGCACTCCAATGCTGGCGAATTTTGGACTCATCCAAATCAGCTAACCATGGATCCCACTTCACAGCAGTTCTTTTTTCACCATTGACTAGCGGTATAACAGGGAACCCCGACTGAAAAAACTCAATCGCTGATTCCATAAATTCATTTTTAGCTTCAATCTTATTCACGCCTGGAATAACAAATGCACTTGTAGTGCTATTAGTATTCCCATTATTTGACTGAGTATTAATAATTTTTCCCTTTGAAATTTCTTCAATAATATTTTTATAAATTATAGATACACGAATTCCATCACCCCTTTCAGGGGCTTATTTACCTCCATTCATTTTGTTAAAGAGCATTCACATCGAAGAACTTTAGTTCCCATGTGGGGACTTCTAAATAAGCTAAATTTATTGATTCCTTTTTTAAGCTCCCCCAGAAGGGAATTAAAAATAAAATACTTAAAATCAAATACTTATAAAGAATTAAGTATATTTTATAGGCGAAATAAATCTTATGTCAACATGTCAAAAACGCGCCTTCAGCAAATATTACAGCGACCACTTCAGGCCAAAATTTAAAAGCAGAATTTCAGTTTCGCAGTTTCGCATCGCTACAGAAAACGACTCCAATCGTCTCGAAAAAAATTACCCTTCCACCCCACCAAACCAATAGACGTGACAATGCCTCGGCAATGAAGCCGATTTTATAGTTGTCATATCAGGTGGTTTAGTGAGGCGGGAGGGTAAAGATAAAACGAGGTTGTTTTACCGCAGAATGTCGATGTATAGCTGTTCACAATCAAAGCCCGACATTAGCTTTGCTTGCTCGGATACTGCCATTGGCAATGCATCCTCTGGTATATCCCAGGTAAGCACGACTTCTAAGGCATCAAGGTAATTTTGGTGGATGGTAGACATTTAATTTTCTCCTAAATTTGAAATAAGCAATCACTAGAAAAACTAACAACAGGTTTAGAAACACGAATGGAAAAACCAGCGAAATGAGGGTTAACCCTATGACGCCGAGAATGCGGGTACTACGAAAGACCAAACAGAAAAGCCCAATAACGAGCAGGGTTAAAATTGCCATCAGAAAACTCCAAAGGTCACTGTGATTCAGTGGTGTAAGGTGGAACGGTCACCGAGTGGGTCGGCATAGGGGCGGTATTGCGGGAATTCAGAAATAAGACTTTTGCTGAAGCCTTATCTGGCGCGGGTTAATGGTGGATGTTTAAAATTGGAGCAGCGGACTAAGAATCCGACTGACCGCTATGGGACTACTTGGAGGCTTTTGATGGTGAGGTGTTTTTGACTGACTTTGATGGTGTGAGCTTCGATTTTTCCAAGGGTGCCACTTTGATGTCCACCCCACTTTTGATGAGGGCTTCTATTGCTTCAATGACCGGCTTTGGATCACAACTGACATAAACCCGTGGGTTCTCAATATCACGCTCGACTAAGCCTTCTGCATAAATCACAGCAAAGACAAATCCCGGGGTATTGGCAGATTTACCTTCAAAAATGCCATGCAACGAGAATGATGTCAGGGGCTTTTTGGCACTATCGAGTTTATCCAGGATGGTTTGTAATTGCACCCACTCTGAACTGAAGTACCCTCCCCCTTCATTTTCATACACACGAATAATGATGTTGTCCTGCTCATCAATCCCGATGTGATAAACCAATTTGAATTTAGCAGACAGGTTCAGACACTCGCCTACTTTGACGATACGCTTTGCTTTCATAAATAGTCCTTGTTTGATTGAGTATTGAAACTAAGAATATGAGGATGAGTGCATTGCACCCTTCATATAAGATGGCTGGTTCAGCGCAGAGACTAGCCTTGATTGATTGCCAGATGCTCTTCCAATCTGGTCTGAGTCCACAATGACTTAGGAACGTAATAGACAGGGCCACCTGCATTGTTCCAGATGAAACAAAACACAGCCCATTCTTTACCGAGTGTATGACAGACATCCCAAACCATAGGCTGGTCAGTGATGTTGGGCCACTCGCCGTGTTTATCGGCCCAAACCTGATCAAAGGCTTTGATGCTGGTCAGGTCGCGCTCTGATTCGCAGACATATGCATCACCACCAAGATACTCACTGAATGAAAGCTCGGCTGACAGTTGGTCAGATAGCCACTTGAGATTGTCAGCATTGATGTCTGTATAAGAATGAACATTGGGTGGATGGTCATCACATATATTCATGAGTAGGTAAGCAATATCCTGGACGACGGGTAAAGCTAATTGATTGGATTCAAACAATTGAAAGGCTTGTTTAAAACTACTGATTTCGACCATAAAACTCCTTTGCTGAAAATAAAAAACCCGCACACCTTTCGGCATACGGGTCGAAGATTAATGATTTAAAACTTAGTTTAACTAGGTATTGGAACTAACTTCAGTCCGTTTCAACCTGCGAATAATCAAAATATTCAAAGTAATTACTAATGTAAAGAAAAGAAGTTTTAATAGTCCTCTGGTCTCTTCGGCGTCAAACCCAGTGAAGGCCAATAGCAAAAGTAGACCTGAACTCAAAACTGTATGAAGATATAAAAAATGAGTAATCACTTTATTTGCCGGGATTGGCCTCATCGCATATAAGGTGAGGACAATAAAAAATACAAAAGAGTTAATCGCAAAAATTGATGTATAAAACAATATTGCAACTCGCCCTTTTTTATTATCTCGCTTGGTAGTCATCCACCTATCTATCAATCCAAATAATTTATCCGATGCCGATTTTGAATAACCTTCGAGTCGGTCAATATTACGGGATACGGATTCATCTATGTCATGAATTTTTACGACTTCTTCAGACGATTTGCTGTTGCGGTCTGTTGCGATAAGTATTATTCCGCCGATAAAAGCTAGCCCACCTACAAGTAGTAAATTTTGCTGTTGTGACATAAGTCCTATGTTGTAAACGCGACTATAACCACTAGAAACACTGGTATCCATAGTGAAAGCAATCACCACTAAAACTATTCCGAAAATCACGAGAAATTTTGATATTCTTTTTAAATCCATTCATTAACCTTTCAAATTAAGAATAAATACTAAGTATTCCTTAGTATCGAGTTTATCAAAAAACTAAGAATCTCTGAGTACTAAAAAGGTACCGATGATTCTTAATGACTGATGTTGTAGCAAAGAGATTACGAGAAGCGAGATTGGCTAAAGGCCTGTCTCAAAAGATGCTCGGCATTGCTGCTGGCATTGATGAATTTACGGCTAGCCCAAGAATGAACCAGTACGAGCGCGGCAAACATATTCCTGACTACACTACATTGGAACGTCTAGCACAGGTATTAGAAGTACCATTACCTTACTTTTATGCGGCCGAAGATGAGTTGGCCGAATGGATAAAATGCTTCACAAGGTTGGACAAGGCCGAAATAGAAAACGTTATTAATGAATCCAACGATGATTAAGGTGTGGCGAGCATAAAGTCGCCTTTATGAATCTGCTGAAGATTGCTGATGCTTTTGGAGATGAAGCTGAGTGATGTTTTAGTTAGTTGCGATCTTTGATTTAGTCTTCTTTGTTCTTAAAAAAAGCCCTCGTGAAGCCTAATTCTTGAAATAAGAACTGATGATAACATCAGCTCAACAGTCAATTCTTAATTAAAACATCAAAGAAATCGACATAAACCACTACTGCCTCATCTAAGGACTACACCAACTTGATTTAAATTGTTCAATTATTAACAATTTAGATTTACTATGCTTCTAAAACATAGTAATTGAAGATAAAAATGATTATTTTTGTGGCTGGAATACATGGAGTTGGCAAATCTTATTTGTGCAAAGCTTATTCAGAGAATGAAAATGCAATACATTCTTCAGCGAGTCAATTGATAAAGCAGCAGCTTAAAATTGAAAACTGGGGAGTAAATAAATATGTTTCAGAAATAGAGCGAAATCAGATGGCTTTGCTGGAGGCCTTGGAAGGATTTAAGGGCAACGAACTTCTTCTTTTAGATGGACATTTTGTTTTACTTAAGTCGGCAAATGAGTTTCAAGATATTCCTGAAGACGTTTTCTTAAAGGCCAACTTCTCAGGGTGTCTTTTGATCGAAACCGATTTAGCTACCGTTACGGAAAGATTAATGAACCGTGATGGTATCTCGTCAGAAGTGGATTTAGAGCAGTTCATACTGAAAGAGCGGGCGCGAGCGGAGTATATTTGCAATAAAACAGGAATACCACTTATAAGATTGAATAGCCCCTCACAAACAGACTTCAATGAAGCGGTAAAAACTCTAACAAAAGAATAACGACATGGACAAAACATTCACTGGAATCTTAATCAGATATCATCTTAAGGATGATTTCAGTCAAAATGAAAAGCCATCTGATGAGAGCCATATCAACCTATGGGAAATCGGAAAACCTTTCATTGATATGGGACTGATGATTTCTCAATGGGATAAAATCGATTCTATTGAAATCAGCCTTCCCTGGAAGTTAAGTAAAAATGATGTTTATGATTTAGGAGCATCATTAAACAGTGAGCAAAGTATAGCGGCCATTTTTAATGAGTCAGTTCAATATAATGGAAGAGCTGACACTAATATTGCGTTAATTCATTTGTTAAAAAATGCCGATGATTTAGCCAACCAGCCAGCTTCGATTCAAAATAAATTCTTATTGCTAAGGCTGGCTCCACAAGATATTAGTATTTCCTACACCAACATCTCGACAAAAGAGGAAATCACAAATTTAAAAATTAAGATTCCTGCGCTAAAACCCCACGACATTTATAAAGAAACTATTGATCGCCTTTACATCCGCTTTCGAATTATCAATATTCCGAGGAGCTTTTATCAGTCAATCTTTTGCCAGCCAGATAGCAATATATTAAGTTCTTATGTAAGTACAAGAATAGTTGATTTCCGAATTAACGTTAGAAGAGGCATCCCTAAAGAGTTGCTTATTAACAGTGACAAAGTAATTTTTCCTCCATTAAAGAAGATTCACTTCTTTCTAACGATTAATAGAAATCAGGAGTGTATCTTCCAAGGACAAAACTTTGTGGGATGTCGATCTTTAACCGATGAGGAAATATGGGACTATTATGTTGAAAGTCATTCAGATTGTGATAAAGATGTTAGAGACTCGGTACGCAATTATTTAGGTTACCAATGGACAAAATCCAACCGCGATGATGAAAGTTCTCCAGTAAAAGATTTGGTCGCACTCGGTAGATTCTCTGAAACAAGTTCGGGGTTCTTACATATTTGCAGATTTATTTTTCTAGGCCTTGGATTTGGTATGGCAGGGAATGGGTTATGGGAAATAATTGCAAGCCCCAAAGATGCCACTAGCCGCGATTATTGGTTGATAGTTGTAGTCATTTCACTTGGAATGCTTGCAATTTTCAGCCCAAGTTTATTTGCTACTTTACAGCGTAGCAACCGATATAACTACTTTCTAGACAAAGGTATTCAGCTTTTGACCAGCCTCAAGTTGAAGTGAGCCATTAGAACTCAATAGCTCGCCATTGAAACTCATTTCTCTTTTCTTTGGCCGATAAATGCCTATATACTCCTCACCAAACTCAAACCCAAAATAATCAAAAACACGTTTGAACTCTGGCAATTTCTCAGAAGAAACTGACAATAAAGGCATATCTGTACCGAGCTCAGCAAACGAATGCTTGAATAGTCGGATACCGAGGCCAGACCCATGATATTGATCTCGGACTCTTAAGCAGCATAATTTCTTTTCGTCTAGGGTATCTTTTACAATTCCAATCCCAGCTATCGGCCTATTAACATCTTTGAGTAAAATGATAGTACGCTCACCGAGCTCAAGCCCTGGTATAACTGTACTATCAAACCAATCTGTAAAATTTGGATAATAATTAGACATATCAAAGAGCATTTTTCTCGACTCATGCACGAGTAACTCCGCGTACTCTGGCGCATTGATTAATAGCTCTTGATTTAGGAAAATGGTTTTCACAATAAAGATTCTAAACTAATTCAAGTTGCGCTTGATGAATTGAATCATTCAAGTACATGAATGACTGTGGGGGAGTAATCTTTCCCCCAAGCTCACCGAGCTCTAGAGGCACATCATACTTTCTAACCTCACCGACTGCTAATGCCACCGCAGTTTCTCGACCAAAATAGTATTCATCAAACTTTACCTTACCAATACCTGCAAAACTTTTTGTTCTTTCCCAAATAACTTCTGGTGCATCAATGAATACTTCAGATACGTCGAACTCACCGATTATTTTCCCTAAAGGCTTAGTAGCATAGATAACTACACATGTCGCACCTACATTCGCAAATGCGGATTTTCTGAATTCGTACTTTTTGTCTCCATTCAGTATCTTCAAAGCAAATTCCGGTTTAATCGACAATAAAATTTTCATTTAAATTTCCAATACTAATAATTTCTTCGAGCTGTTTTTTTGTCAATTTTCTAAAGTCCCACCTAGGCTGGGCAGATATTTTCACCTCTTCCAACAATAGTTTACGTATTACTCGTTTTACCAATGCAGCATTGTAGGTAAATTTGATTACATTATATTTCGGCTTGTTTGTGTAATATACATTCAACTCTTCGTTACTAAACACACTATAAGGTTTTACATACCTCAAAAACTCTTTAAAGCTTCCGAAACTATTAATTTTTCTTGTTTCCTGAACAACACATATTGAAGTTGCTACAGAGCGGAAATATGCGGGTCCCTTATTATCAGTCGTACGGTAGAGCACAAGAATGTCTCCCAGCTTAAGTTTGCCTGTTGCAGCAATCCCTGATATGTAGACCTTGTGAATACTGTTTGTATGCGAAACATCTTCTAAAATATCAAATGACTCATTATTTAACTTAGAGTCCGGAAGAAATTTAGTGTGGTACCGGGGCCAAATGGCTAAGAGATAATGCCCCCCTTGATTAGGTAAAATAAATGGATAATCTTTTAGGACATCACCTGATGTAATCGACATATTCCGAACCAATACAACTTCATTGCCTTGGTGGTTTTGTTTAATGCCGACCTCTTCAAATCCATAGCGACTTAAAAGATCAATTAATGGGGCATGCTTCTCAAAAACAGTTACATAAATATCGTCTACATTATTTAAGATGGCATAATCTAAAATTCTTTTTATAAATCTTTCGCCAAGTTTAGTTCCGTGAGCATTAATCTTAAGCGTGCCTACTTTAAGATGCTTCCCATTCGGCAAAGGAGGGGAAATATCACTGACCTCCCCCTCTTCGATTTTTAGATACAAAAAACCATCAACATTGTCTTTGATTCGGTAAAAAACATAGGCCTTTGCTTTAGAAGCTGCCTTATCATTGAACCACTTAACAAACTTTGGGTAATCTTCTTTTAGGGAGTCAAAAAATTTATCATTTAGATTGACCTCTCCAAACTCACAATATGTAAGATTGCGCATGAAGCACCTTATGTTTTTTTAATTAGATGTTTTAGTAACTATATCACTATTATAAGCATGACTTTCTTTTAGTTTTCCGGGGTCTATGAACTCTGAATTACTTATCAAATTAAGAATGAGGAGATTAAATTGCTTTCCTACCAAGGCAAATCTCAATCGGGAATCAACATCAGTTACAGTTTTTTTAATTATCTATAGAGATAACACTTTCAATCAAATTGTTCGAGCCAGCAGATCAATATCACTTTTACAGCTAACTCAATGATATAACTTACTCTGGAACATCAAAAACTAATACAGTGAGAGTAAATTCACGATTTTTATCATTCTTATTGTGGAAAATAAAGCGATATCCACTTTCGTGTGGCCAATCTAATTTTCGTTTGAAGTTTGGATGATTTCCGACTGCTTCGTCTATAGCTGTTAGCACCGTAGACATCTCAGTACCTCTGTTAAAAACAAGAATAGCCGTCTTACTATCTCGCCAAGCGGTGTAGCCTAGCAGTTGATCAATTGCCTCTAGAAAATGCTTTTGACCCTTCCAAAACTTACACTCTGCAATAAAAACATTACTTCCATTCTCGCGCAATAGGATGTCTGTTTTACCTTCTACATTAAAAGTTTCTCCAGTTGCTTTGCCTTCAAACTGACCATTTAATTGAACCAAAAAATGTTGGCGAAGATCTTCTTCTCCCATTTTTTTAAAAGCACTCGGACTTCGCTCCATCACTCCGGTCATATGTTGAATTACAGACAATATATGCTCGTACAACTCCATTGTAAGAACTGGTTCAGGATTAAAGGGAGTTGATGTTGCCGCAGGTAAGGTTGGCACAATTTTTCTTTTAACTTCAGGAATTGCATACGTATTAGGGGCGTCATTGCGAGTTTTTATAGGTATTCCTAAAGATGCCAATATGTTGGAATTAGCTAATAATCTTTCTCGCCTTCCATCTATCATCTGAGTCGCTAACTGACTTAGTGATTCATTATGTCTGCTAATCAAACCTTGCTGCCACCGTATGTGCTCTTCGATAGAATTGATGGTTTTATCAATTTCAGGTTTTAAATCTTTGGTAGAATCGTTAGGCATCTCATAGGCTAAAACAAGCTCAGAGCCTTGAATCTTAGCTCTAGGAGGATTCATGTTGAAGCTATTGCTTTGGGAATAAAATAAATTTTCTTCTCCATCAAATGGAATCTTCACGGTAATTCTGATGCCGGGCACTAGTGCAGGACGGCTTTTATCATCAATCCAGCGCATAGGGTCGTGACGCACATCAACTTGCGTTTCCTTTTGGTCCGCATGCATTTCATCTTTTCTTAGATTGAGCGGCTCCATTTTATATTTTTCTACCAGGTATTGAACCAAGTCACTCGGCGATGTATTCAATAACCGATTAGACTCAAACCCATCAACCTCTTCCCGCATTACTTTTACTCTATTATTTAGAGATTCTTGTAAATCATATGTAACAAATAGAATGCCTTTGCTTTTATCAATAGAGCTAAACATATAGACCTCATTATTTATTCAAGACTTGTGAGAATACTAACTATGAATTAAATAATATTTTATCTTGAAATAAAGACTGTGTTCAGCTTACTTCCAACGCCAAGCCAACATAACGGCCAACGATCTCAGTCGGGATTACCGTCGTATCAGCCAGTCCCTGTTTGCCAGTCTATGGCTCAAGGCGTGCGGCTACGGGCAAGTTTTGGGGCTGCGAGTGGTAGTCACTATCTTCGATTTGAAGATTGAGTATTTTGATGACTGCGGAATGTCTACCATCGTGGGCATTATGAAATAATGCTGTATTACTCAAGCACCGGAGATCTTTTTGAGCACTACTACACAACTTTCTTTGCGCCACTTGTCGGCAATTTTTGACTCAATAACTAGAGACATAGAACGCTTCTTTGAGACTGATGACATTAATCAGCTGGAAAGAAGGTTCGGCGCTCTCACTTTGCTTCATGAATCTCAAGTTGAAATTTCGAAGCATATAGGTATGTTCGCAATTGAACGTGCAACGTGGTATCCAGGCCAAGTACAAAGAATCAAAGAGATTCGAGTTTCCCAGGGTCTTCCCCCTGAAGCAACTGAAGAAGAGCGCAAGGAATGGACTACGGTTTAACTGACTCTCAAACATTCAACTTTTGAAATAAGCCAACGTCGGTTTTTTTGAAATTAGCGAAAAACTGAAATCTGAAACACTGTTCAGTAGCGAGAAAAGAAAAACGGCTCACATTTCTGCAAGCCGTCTTTTATATTTTGGTAGGGTTTGCGGGGATCGAACCCAGGACATACGGATTATCTATTGCTTTACAAACTCATTTTCAACGAGTTTTAGAGTATAAGATACCACTTTAGTAGGTGAACTTTGCGGATCTTTTGGCCCATAAGTAATACCTCTTATAAAAAGTCGCCCATTTTTACTAGACATACTTGTAATACGTACAAGATCCAAATCAGGAAATTTATAGTCGGTCTTTACAACTGGAGCCACTGACATGAAACCACTATGCTCTACAACAGTGAAATTTGGAACTACGGTACCATTACCTCCAGCGCAACCAAAATCACCTTCCCAATAAACAACAAACACCCTCCCCATTCCATTGTGCTCTGCGAAGCCGGGGTTAATCATTACTGCTTTGTATTGATTCTCTTGAAGATCGCTGGTATTCAACTGACAAGCAACAGTTTCACTATATTTCTTAACTAACTTGGATGCATCTTGCTCATTAGCTGCATGTACGCTAACGCTTACTGCTGCAATGAATAGACTAACAATTATATTTCTCATAACTACTCCCAGACTCTGACAAATTCATTATAAATATAACACTACTCTGAACTCAAAATAGTTACTGCTTAATTAAGTTGGAAGAATTACCGACGTCAGCGACTCCCTCCTGGATAAACCCCCAGCTCCCACGCCAAGCCAACATAACGGCCAACGATCTCAGTCGGGATTACCGACGTATCAGCCAGCCGCCGTTTGCCTGCCTATCGCTCAAGGCGTGCGACTATGAGTAGGCTTTCAGGCTGCGAGAGGGGACATTTGGGGAGCGGCTCGAGGTCGGCTAACTGAAAAACCGCAAAAAATACGAAATGCCGGGAAACTGAATTCTGAAATGCTGTTCAGCATTGAGAAAAGTAAAACGGCCCACATTTCTGCGAGCCGTCTTTTATATTTTGGTAGGGTGTGCGGGGATCGAACCCACGACAAACGGATTAAAAGTCCGC
>OFDN01000290.1_pt1 | contig 45401 bp, 41 predicted proteins | sample 1520971 | NCBI WGS metagenome assembly OFDN01 (sample SAMEA94257418, study PRJEB24077) | hot springs metagenome | biome: Aquatic biome; feature: Geographical feature; material: Water | place: India | collected 2012-06-12 | depth 5 m | reverse complement strand
GTGGAGCGGGCGCCGGCCGGTGCCGGCGTGCTGTTCCGGGCGGGGGAGGGGGTCGGCACGGTGACCCGCCCCGGCCTGCCGGTGCCGGTGGGGGAGCCGGCGATCAACCCGGTGCCGCGCGCCATGATCCGCCGCGCGGTGGAAGAGGTTGCGGCGGAGTTCGGGACGGTGCCTGACCTTGTGGTGGAGATCTCCATCCCCGGCGGCGGAAAGCTGGCGGAGCGGACGCTGAACGGCCGGCTGGGCATCGTCGGCGGGCTGTCGATCCTCGGCACGACCGGCATCGTGGTGCCCTATTCCTGCGGCGCCTGGATCGCCTCCATCCAGCGCGGGGTCGATGTGGCGCGGGCCGCCGGGCTGACACACCTCGCCGCGGCGACCGGGGCCGCGTCGGAAGGGGCGGCGCAGCGCCGGCATGGGCTCAGCGAGCAGGCGCTGATCGACATGGGCGACTTCGCCGGCGGCACGCTGAAGTATCTCCGCCGCCACCCGGTGCCCCGGCTGACGCTGTCCGGCGGTTTCGCCAAGTTCAGCAAGCTGGGGCAGGGCATCCTGGATCTGCATTCCAAGCGCGGCGTGGTCGATCTCGGCTGGCTGGCCGACCGGCTGGCAGTGCTTGGCGCCGCTCCCGGCCTGGTCGATGGCGCGCGGCACGCCAACACCGCGGCGCAGGTGCTGGGGATGGCGGAGCAGGCTGGCCTGCCGCTGGCCGACCATGTCGCCGCCCTGGCGCAGGCCACCGCGCTGGCCGTGCTGGACGGCGCGCCGGTGTCGGTGGAGGTGCTGGTGGTCGACCGCGAGGGGCGGGTGGCCGGGCAGGCACCGTGGCGGGGGCCGGCCGATGATTCGGGGGAGCGCGTCCCATGAAGGTCCTGATCCTCGGCGGCACCACGGAAGCAATGGCGCTGGCCAAGCGGCTGGCCGGTCATTCGGTCATCAAGGCTGAGGTGTCGCTGGCCGGGCGGACGGCGCGGCCCGTCCTGCCGCCGCTGCCCACCCGCGTCGGCGGCTTCGGCGGGGTGGACGGGCTGGCCGACTTCCTGACCGGAAACCGGATCGGTGCGGTGGTGGACGCCACCCACCCCTTCGCCGCCCGCATCTCCGCCAACGCCGTGGCCGCCTGCGCGCGTGTGGGGGTGCCGCTGCTGGTACTGACCCGCGCCGCCTGGGCCGCCGGGCCGGAGGATCGCTGGATCGGCGTGCCCGACATGGCCGCGGCGGCGGAGGCGCTGCGTCCGCTGGGGCGTCGGGTGTTCCTCACCGTCGGCCGGCAGGAGCTGGCGCCCTTCGCCGCGGTGCCGGACCGGAGCTATCTGATCCGCGCCGTCGATCCGCCGGACCCGCCGCCGGAGCTGCCCGACCACCGGGTGATCCTCGACCGCGGCCCCTACACTCTGGAGGGCGAGCTCGCCCTACTGGCGGAGCACCGCATCGACGCGCTGGTCAGCAAGAACAGCGGCGGCACCGCCACCGCCGCCAAGCTGGAGGCCGCCCGCCGGCTGGGGATTCCCGTGGTCATGGTAGAGCGCCCGGCGGATACCGGCGCGGAAACGGTGCACGCGGTGGGCGAGGCGGTGGGCTGGCTGGAGGAACGGGCGGCCAGCGGACTCCCGTGATGTCGTGGCGCGGCTGGCGGTGCTAGGGTGCGCCACCCGTCGACCACACGAGCCGTTCCGTGACCGCCCATCCCCGACACGCCATCCACGTCTGCACCACCTGCCGCCGCGCGCCTGCTCCGGCCGATCCCGCCGTGCCGACGGACGGCGAGCGGATGCTGGCGGCCCTGACCGCGGCGATGGAGGGCTGGGCGCACCGCGACGCCGTCGCGCTGGCACCGGTGCAGTGCATGAACGCCTGCACGCGGTCCTGCGCCGTGGCGCTGGCCGGGGAGGGGAAGTGGAGCTTCCTGTTCGCCGATCTTGATCCGGAGACGGCCGCTCCGGCGCTGCTCGCCTGCGCCGAGACCTACATCGGCCGCGCCGACGGCAAGATGATGCGCAGCGCCCGGCCGGAGGCGCTGCGGGACACGCTGCTCGTACGCATCCCGCCGCTGCCCACCGGCCGTTAGGCCGGCACTTGGCTTACCCCTGTACGCAGACCTGACGCTGGGTGCCGAGGCCCTCGATGCCGAGCGTCACCACGTCGCCGGCCTTCAGGTAGGTCGGCGGCTTCAACCCGAGGCCGACGCCCGGCGGGGTGCCGGTGGAGATGATGTCGCCGGGGCGCAGCGACATGAACTGCGAGAGGTAGGACACCAGGTAGCGCACGCCGTAGACCATGGTGGTCGTGCTGCCGTTCTGGTAGCGATGGCCGTTGACCTCCAGCCACATGGCGAGATTCTGCGGGTCCTCGACCTCGTCGGCGGTGACCAGCCAGGGGCCGGTGGGGCCGAAGGTGTCGGCCGACTTGCCCTTGGTCCACTGCCCGTGCCGTTCGATCTGGAAGGCGCGCTCGGACACGTCGTTGATGACGCAGTAGCCGGCGACGTGGTCCATCGCCTCGTCTTCGGACACGTACTTGGCAGTCTTGCCGATGACCACGCCCAGCTCGACCTCCCAGTCGGTCTTCTCGGAGCCGCGCGGGATTTCGATGGCGTCGTTGGGGCCGACGATGGCGCTGGTGGCCTTCATGAAGATGATCGGCTCGGGCGGCACGGTGGCCCCCGTCTCCGCCGCGTGGTCGGAGTAGTTCAGCCCGATGCAGATGAATTTGCCGGTGCCGGCGACGCAAGCGCCGAGGCGCGGATCGCCCTCAACCAGCGGCAGGGAGGCCGGGTCGATGGCGCGCAGCTTGGCCAGACCGTCCGGCAGAAGCGTGTCGCCGGCGATGTCGCCGACCACGCCGGACAGGTCGCGGATCCGGCCCTCGGCGTCGAGGATGCCCGGCTTCTCGGCGCCCGCGGCACCGTAACGCAACAGCTTCATGATGTATTCCCCTTGTCGTGCCGGCTCAGGCGGTCCAGCCGCCGTCGATGATGTGGATGGCCCCGGTGGTGTAGCCGGCGGCGTCGGAGGCGAGGTAGGTGACCAGCTCCGCGATCTCCTCCGGCTTGCCGATGCGGCCGATGGGCTGGCGGGCGATGAAGGCGGCGCGGGCCGCCTCATAGTCGCCCTGGGCGCGCAGCCGGTCCTCCAGCGACGGCGACTCCACCGTGCCGGGGCAGATGGCGTTGACGCGCACGCCCTTGGCGATCACGTCGGCGGCCACCGACTTGGTCAGCCCGATCACCGCCGCCTTGGTCAGGCTGTAGGCGTAGCGGTTGGGCACCGACTTCACGCTCGACGCCACCGACGACATGTTGACGATGGAGCCCCGGCCCCGCTCGATCATCCCCGGCAGGAAGGCGCGGATGGTGCGGTGCATGGAGCGCACGTTGAGGTCGATGGCGAAATCGAACTCGGCGTCCGTGCAGTCCAGGATGCTGCCGGCGTGGACGAAGCCGGCGCAGTTGAACAGCGTGTCGACCGGCCCGGCCTCGGCGGCGAAGGCGTTGACCGCCGCGGTGTCCAGAACGTCCAGACGGCGCACGGTCACGCCCGGCAGCCCGGCGAGGTCGGCCAGCTTCGCCTCGTTGATGTCGGTCGCCCAGACGGTCGCCCCCTCCCGCGAGAAGGCCTCCACCGTCGCGCGCCCGATCCCCTGAGCCGCGGCGGTGATCACCGCGGTCTTTCCCTGCAATCGCCCCATGGTTTCCTCTTCCTGGCGGCCGGCGTTGTGTCCCGCCGGCCCTTATGCCGTTGCGGGCGATGATTGCACCACCCGCTGATGGTCGGTAGGCAAATTACGCGAAGCCGCCGGCCCCGTCACAGCCCGAATTCGTGTTCGATGGCTGCGTTGTGCTCGCCGGGCTTGGGGGCGCCGCGCCGCGCCGTCATGCGGGCACCATCGATGCTGATCGGGCAGCGGGTGGTCTTCAGCGTCACCCCGTTGTCGCGCTGCACCTCCTGCACGAAGTCGAGCACGCGGAAGGCGTCGCTCGCCATCAGGTCGGTCCAGGTCAGCACCGGCGCGCACCAGTAGTCGGCCGGCACCAGCCGGTCGAGCCACTGCTGGGTCGTGCCGCCGGTCAGATGCCCGGCCAGATGCGCCTTGATGCGGTCGCGCTCGGTGAACCAGCTCGCCGGGTCGGCGTAGGCGGCGAGCGCGTCGCAGCCCAGCAGCTCGCCCAGCCGAGTCACCGACCCCATGGCGAGCGCCAGATAGCCGTCCGCCGTGCGGTAGATGCCATAGGGGGCGCCGAGATAGGCGTGGGCGTTGTTCACGGCGCTGCGCTGGGGCGGCTTGCCGCCGTCGTTCAGGTGGGTGGTCAGCACCTCGAACTGGATGTCGAGCATCGACTCCAGCAGGCTGACCTCCACCAGCCCGCCGCGCCCGGTGACCCCGCGCCGCACGAGGCAGGCGAGCAGCCCCTGCACCAGATGGGCGCCGGTCAGCATGTCGGCGATGGCGAGGCCGCAGGGGGTGGGCCCATCGTCGGCGTCGCCCGACAGCCAGGCGAAGCCCGAGCGGCTTTGCGCCAGCAGATCCTGCCCCGGCAGATCGGCCCACGGCCCCTCGTTGCCATAGCCGCTGACGCTGCCGTAGACCAGCCGCGGGTTGAGCTTGGTGGCGCTGGCGTAGTCCAGCCCGATGCGGTTCATCACGCCGGGCCGGAAGTTCTGGATCAGCACGTCGGCCCGCTCGACCAGCCGGCGCACCTTCTCCAGATGCTCCGGGTTCTTCAGGTCGGCGGCGTAGCCGCGCTTGTTGCGGTTGATGGTGTGGAACAGCGTGCTGTCGCCGTCGAGCGCCAGGTTGGAGATGTAGAGCTGGCGCCCCGTCTCCCCGGTCACCGGGCGCTCGACCTTGATCACCTCGGCCCCGAGGTCGGCCAGCCGCAGCGCCGCCGACGGGCCGGCGAGGAACTGGCTGAAATCGAGGACCAGCAGCCCTTCGAGTGGCTTCATGCCTGCACCCCCACGCCGGCACGCGCTTGCGCGTGGGCGAACTCGTCGTTGATCCAGTCGAGGAACGCCTCGTCCGCGATCTCCCGCTTCATGCAGGCGGTGGCGCGGTCGCCGGCTTCCTCGAACAGCGGGATCCAGCCGTCGAAGCGCGGGCGGACATGGGCGCTCTGGAGCGTCGCCAGCGTGTTGCGGAAGAAGCCGTCGCAGCCGGCGTTGAGCTCCGGGTTCGTCCAGGCGGCGAGGCTGGCCGGCTGACCGCCCAGCCGGAAATAGTCGCTGCCCTGGTGGGCCTGGCCGCACAGCCATTTGCCATAGCGCACCGCGGCCTCCCCGTTCTTCGACAGGGCGGAGACGGCGACGCCGGTGCCGCCGAGCTGGGTGCCGGCGCAGCCGTTGGCCCCGTGCGCCGGCACGTCGGTGAAGCGCAGCCGCCGCTTGCCGGGCGCCGGGCGGGAATAGTTGGTGTAGCCGTAGCCGTACACGCAGTAGGCGATCTCGTCGCCGCTGGTCATCAGCTCATAGGCGGTGATCGGGTTGGACGAGGTGGCGGTGGGATGGGCGGCGTCGACGATGGCGTGGAAGCGCGACAGCACCTCGCGCCCGATGGCGGGCGGCAGGAAGACTGGCGTGTCGTCCACGATGGCGTGGCCGAGGTTGGCGGCGATGGAGATGACGGTGCTGATGGCGTCCGTCGGGAAGGCGGTGGTGGTGATCGACAGCCCCTTGGCCCGCGCCCGCTCGGCCAGATGCAGCACCTGCTCGAAGGTCCGCGGCGGCTCCTGCCCCAGCCGGTCCATCAGGTCCGGCCGGAAGGAGGAGACCTGCGTCGCCGCGTCGATGGGCAGGGCCCAGACGCGGTCCCTGTAGCGGTAGGACTCCCAGGTGCGCCCGACGCTGTCGGCGGCGAAGGCGGCCTGCTCCTCGGCCGACAGATGCGCCGACCAGTCGATCAGGTAGGGGTGGGAGGCGGCGAAGCCGGCGAAGGGGTGGTCGATGATGATCAGGTCGTAGCGCTCGGCGTAGCGGTCCAGCGGCGCCTCGCCGAACTCGCGCAGGCTGCGCTTCTCCCACTCGACGCGGATGCCGGGGTTGGCGGCCTCGAACAGCGGGGCGCCCTGCGCCAGCGGGTCGTAGCCGCGCGGGTGGTCCCAGGTCATGCCCCGGAGGGTGATCGTGCTCATGGTCGGTTTCCTGGCGTGGGGGTACGGGGCCGGTCAGTGGACCGCGGCGGTGCCGTAGATCAGGTTCGGGAGCCACAGCGAGAGCTGCGGGAAGAAGGTCAGGATGCCGAGCAGGACGAACATCATGCCGAGATAGGGCAGCACCTCGCGGGCGTAGTCGCCCATGCGCACCCGCAGCACCTGGGAGGAGATGTACATCAGCCCGCCGACCGGCGGCGTGATGCCGGCGATGGTCAGGTTGGTGACCATCACGATGCCGAAATGCACCTTGTCGATGTGCGCTTGGTCGATCAGCGGCAGCAGCATCGGCGTCAGGATGATCAGCGCCGAGGAGCCCTCGATGGCGGTGCCGAGGATGACCAGCGTGACGTTGATCAGGATCAGCAGCATGACAGGGTTGCCGGTGGCGGTCTCCAGCCAGCCCGACATGGTCTGCGGCACCTGCTCCCACGCCAGATAGAAGCCGAAGGCGGACGCGGCGCAGATCATGATCATGACCGTGCTGCTGTCCAGCACCGCCTCCGACAGCACCGAGGGCAGCTCACGCCAGGAGAACTCGCGGTAGGCGAACATGGCGACCAGCAGCACGTAGAGCACGACGACGGCGCCGGATTCTGTGGTGGTGAAGATGCCGTAGCGGGTGCCGGCGAAGATGACGACCGGGATCGACAGCGCCCACAGCCCATCCACCAGCGCCTCCAGCACCTCCCGCCCGCTGGCGCGGGTGGTGCGCTGGGGCTTGTAGCCGCGCTTGTGGGCCATGATGCCGGTGGTGATCATCAGTCCGAGCGCCAGCAGCAGCCCCGGCACCACGCCGGCGGCGAACAGCCGGCCGATCGAGGCTTCGGCCAGATAGCCATAGATGATCAGGCCGATCGACGGCGGGATCAAGCTGGTGATGATGGCGGCCGACGAGGTGATCACGGCGGCGAAGGCGCGTCCGTAGCCGCGTTCCACCATCTGCACGCCCAGCGTCTTGGCGAGCATGGCGGCGTCGGCGTTGGCGGATGCGGTCAGCCCGCCTAGCAGCGTGCCCAGCACCGTGCACATCTGGGCCAGCGCGCCGGTCATGTGGCCGACCAGCACCTCGGCCAGGTTCAGCAGGCGCCGGGTGATGCCCGACGCGTTCATGATGCAGCCGGCCAGCACGAAGAAGGGCAGGGCCAGCAGCGAGATGGACTGGGTGCCTTCGGTCATCTCCTGGGTGAAGGTGGCCAGCGGCACGTCCGACATGTTGAGCGCGAAGAAGCTCAGCGCGGCGATCGCCATCGCCCAGGTGATCGGGGTCTGCAGCGCGAACAGCAGTGCCATCAGGATCGACGGCAGCCAGGGAATCAGGGTGGCGGTCATACCCGCACCTCCACGCCCGCGCTGACGCGCCAGGGGCGTTCCAGCGCCAAATGCTGGATCAGCATGAGGGCCGACGCGACGGCCATCGGCGCGTAGATCACGGACCGCGGCAGCACCAGCGCCACCGTGTAGACGTGGTGGGCGACCACGGCCTGCCAGGCGAACAGCACCGTCAGCAGGGCGAAGAAACCGGTGAGCAGCCACCAGTTGAACATGGCGACGGCGCGCTGCAGGGAGCGCGGCAGCATCACCACCAGCACGTCGATGTCGGCGTGCGCGCGGCGGCGGACCCCGGCGGCGGCGCCGAAGAACACCATCCAGGCGAAGCCGATGGTCGCCACCTCGTAGCTCCAGGCGGCCGGCTGCGGGAACAGGTAGCGGGTCACCACGCCCCACGCCACCGAACCGACCACGACGATCAGGGCGGCGATGGCGATGAACTCATCCACCCGCCCCAGCCGGTCGGCGACCGCGCGCATGAGGGGGGCGTCCTGGGGCACAACCATGTGCGGCTCCCATGCTTCGGACGGAAAGGATTGGAAAGGGAAGGGAGCCCCCGCCGACGGCGGCGGGGGCGGCCGGATTGTCGGCCCTTATTTGGCGGCCATCACCGCCTGGACCTGCTCGTACAGGCCGGGCGTCAGGTTGCGGACGGCGGTGTAGGCGGGCTGGGTCATGGCGCGGAAGGCGGCAATGTCCACATCCTCGACGATGGTGATGCCTTCCTTCCTGAGCTGCTCGGCGAAGGCGTCGTCGGCCGCCGGGGTGGTGCGGGCCAGCTCCTCCGACGCGGCCTTGCCGGCGTCCAGCAGCACCTTCTGCAGGTCGGGCGGCAGTCCGTTGAAGAAGGAGGTGCTCGTCACCCAGGCCGTGAACATGATCTGGTGCCCGGTCTTGGAGACGACCTTGCGCACCTCGTTCAGCTTGGAGCCGACGATGGAGCCGAAGGGCGCCTCCGCCCCGGTGACCACGTTGGCCTGCAGCGCGTTGTACACCTCGCCCCAGGTGATCTCGGTCGGGCGGGCGCCCAGCGTGCGGAAGGTCTCCAGCATGATGGGGGAGGCCGGGACGCGCAGCGTCATGTCCTTCAGGTCGCGCGGGTGGCGGATCGGCCGGTCGGCGATCATGTGGCGCACGCCGAACAGGCCGTCGGCCATCAGCACCTTGATGCCCTGGGCTTCCAGCTTGGCCGTCATGCCCTTGAACAGGTCGGACGCGAAGAGTTTCCTGGCGTCGTCCATGCCGCCATAGACATAGGGGCCGGCGACGATGCCGAGGTCGGGCACGAACTGGCCGAGCTGACCGTAATCGGTCATGTTGACCATGTTGGCGCCGCCCATGATCATCTCGTTCACCTTCTTCTGGGCGCCGAGCTGTTCGCCGGGGAAGATGGTGACGCGGATCCGGCCGTCGGACTTCTCCTTCACATAGGTCGCGAAGTTCTGGATCGCCTTGTAGGTCGGTTCCTGCGGATTGGCGGTCGAGGTGGCGAAGCGCAGATTGTAGGACTGCGCCTGCGCGGTGACGGCGGCCATGCAGAGGCCTGCGGCCAAGGCCAGTCTGGCGATGAACATGATCCCTCCCCCTTGACGAGTGCGTCCGGTGGCAAGCGCGTGCGATGGCCCGGGCCGCGGATGATCGGAGCGTCTTTCCCGCCCAGCCACTGTTTTGTGGATGAAAACGAGATTTGGTGGGTGCAATATGTGAACGAGACATTTCGGCTGTCAAGCGGCATCGCAGCCGGAATGCTGGCCAGATCACGCGCAGTAGCCCCTGATGGGACAGCGAACAATTGGGGTTACGGTTTCGCTAGCAGCATGATAGTTTCGTGAATGAAAATGAAAGCAGCGATTGGGCCATGAGCATCGACACGGATCAGCGTGAGGCGGAGGAGGACGGACGCCGCTACCACGCGCCGGCCCTGGAGAAGGGCCTCGCCATCCTGGAACTGTTCGCCGACCAGCCGAACGGACTGACCAAGACGGAGGTGGCGCGCAGCCTGGGCCGTTCGGTCAGCGAGATCTTCCGCGTGCTGGCGACGCTGGAGCGCTGCGGCTTCATCAGCCAGACCCCGGGCGGCGACCGCTATGTGCTGACGCTGAAGCTGTTCGAGATGGCGAACCGCCACCCGCCGACCAAGCGTCTGGTCGTCGAGGCCCGCCCCCTGTTGCAGGAGGTGGCGGCGGCGCTGGAGCAGTCCTGCCATCTGGCGATGCCCAACGACGGCCGCATCGTGGTGGTGGCGCAGAGCGACGCGCCCAGCAGCATGGGCTTCGCGGTCCGCCTCGGCGCCCAGGTGGATCTGCTCAACACCGCGTCGGGCCACATCCTGCTGGCCTTCCAGGCGCCGGACGAACGCGACCGCATGCTGGCGGCGTGGTCGCGCCACAGCGGTATGCCGGAGCCGGCGGACCTGTCGGCCCATCTCGACGCGATCCGCCAGCGTGGCTACGAGGAGATGGCGAGCTACCAGATCCACGGCGTCGTGAACCTCGCCTTTCCCGTGCTCGACGCGCACGGTCATGCGGTGGCTGCGATGACGGTGCCGTTCCTGGCGCGCATCGGCGACCGCATCAGCCCCAGCGACGTGAAGACCGTCCTGCAGGACGCCAGCCGGCGCCTCACCGCCGCCATCGGCGGCAAGCCCATCCTCTGAATCCGGGATCGACGCACATCATGGAAAAGCTGGAGTATTTCGAGGATTACGAAATCGGCGCGCAGCGCACGACGACCGGGCGCACCATCACCGAGACCGACATCGTCTTCCACGCCGGCCACAGCGGCGATTTCTTCCCGCACCACATGGACGCGGAGTTCGCCAAGGGCACGCCCTTCGGCCAGCGGATCGCGCACGGCACCATGACCTTCACCATCGGCATCGGGCTGACCGCGACGCAGATCAACCCGGTGGCCTTCACCTATGGCTACGAGCGGCTGCGGTTCCCCAAGCCGGTCTTCGCCAACGACACCATCCGCACCCGTGTCACCATCAAGGACAAGGCGCCGGAGCCCAAGCGGCCCGGCTTCGGCAAGGTGGTGGAGGCGTGCGAGGTGATCAACCAGCGCGGCGAGACGGTGATGTACTGCGAGCATGTCCTGCTGGTCCAGTGCCGGCCCGTGGAAGCGGCGGCTTAGCCATACCGGCGGCGCACGCCAGCCGCGCCGCACACAGCACTCCCGTTCAGGTCCGGTTCAGCCACATACCCACACAGTATGTGCGTGAATTGCCCTGGACCGAACGGGAGAAGACCCATGTCCCAACCGTCACCCGACCGTTACGACCTGCCCATGCAGGTCATGCACTGGGCGATCGCCCTGCTGGTGATCGCCGCCTTTGTGATCGTCCAGCTCGTGGAGGACATGCCGCGCGGGCCGGAGCGCGTCGCCATGATGGGGCTGCACAAGTCCATCGGCGTCTGTGTGCTGGGGCTGGTGGTGGCGCGGCTGGGGTGGCGCGCGGCCCGGCCGCAGCCGGACCTTCCGGCCGGCATGTCGCCGCTGCTGGGACTGGCCGCCCGGGCCGGTCACGCCGGGCTCTATCTGCTGATGATCCTGGTCCCGCTGATCGGCATCATCATGTCGCAGCTCAACGGCCGGCCGGTCGCGGTGTTCGGCCTGTTCACGCTGCCCACCCTGTTCGCCCCCGACAAGGAGCTGGGGGAGGTGCTGGAAGGCATGCACGAGGTGGCCGGCAACCTGATCCTGGTCCTGTCCGGCCTGCACGCGGTGGCGGCCCTGTACCACCAGTACATCCTGAAGGACCATGTGCTGGAGCGTATGCTGCCGTGGCGGGCCAAGGCGTCCTGACGCCCCGGCCCTCCGACGCTGCGACCTTTCCGGGCGGCGGGCGTTGATCCCTCGACTGCAGCCGAGGACACGCCATGCCGCCCATTCCGCGCGACCCCAGCCCCGACAGCACCCTGGCCCTCCTGTCGGAGGGCTACCGCTTCATCGGGAACCGCTGCCGCCGCTTCGGCAGCGACCTGTTCGAGACGCGTCTGATGCTGCGCCGCGCGGTCTGCATCAGCGGGGCTGAGGCGGCCCGCTTGTTCTACGAGCCCGGCCGCTTCACCCGCCGCGGCGCCATGCCGCGCCCGACCCTGGCGCTGCTCCAGCACAAGGGCAGCGTGCAGACCAAGGACGGCGAGGCGCACCGCCACCGCAAGCGCCTGTTCCTATCGCTGATGACGCCGGAGGCGCGGAGCCGCCTGTGCGACCTGTTCGAGGAGGAATGGCGCGCCCGCATCCCGGCCTGGATGGGGCTGGAGAGCGTCGTCCTGAAGGAGGAGGCGCCGGTCATCCTCTGCCGCGCCGTCTGCCGCTGGGCCGGCGTGCCGCTGGAGCCGGGGGAGGCGGAGCAACGCGCCGCGGAGTTCGTGGCGATGGTGGAGGGCGCCGGCTCGGTCGGCCCGGCGAGCCTGCGTGGCCTGTTGCTGCGCCGGCGCACGCAGGGATGGGTGCGGCGGCTGGTGGAGCGGACGCGGCAGGGCATCGTGGCGGCGGAGGAGGGCGGCGCGCTGCACGCCGTCGCCTGTCACCGCGAGCCGGACGGCGAACTCATGGATACCGACACCGCGGCCACCGAGCTGATCAATGTGCTGCGCCCGACGGTCGCCGTGTGGATCTACATCCTGTTCGTCGCCATGGCGCTGCACGAGCATCCAGAGGTCCGGCCGTCGCTGGTCGGCGGTGATGACGCGGACTACGAGCCGTTCGTGCAGGAGGTGCGGCGCTTCTACCCGTTCTTTCCGATGATCGGCGGACGGGTGATGCAGCCCTTCGAGTGGCGCGGCCACCGCTTCGCCGCCGGCGACTGGGTTCTGCTGGACATCTACGGCACCAACCACGACCCGCGCGTCTGGAGCGATCCGGAGGTCTTCCGCCCCGCCCGCTTCCAGGAGCGCGCGACCGCCGACTCCGACCTCGTCCCCCAGGGCGCCGGCGATCACCGCGCCGGCCACCGCTGCCCCGGCGAGTGGATCACCATCGACCTGATGACCCGCGCGGCCCGCCTGCTCACCACCGCCATGGCGTACGAGGTGCCGCCGCAGACCCTGACCCTCGACCTGTCCACCCTGCCGGCGCAGCCACCCAGCGGCTTCGTTTTGGGCAACGTCCGCATGGCGGAGGTGGCGCGACACGCGCCGCGGCGAGCGGCGGGGGCGTCGTAACGGGTCACGTCAACCCGATCCGCGCCGTGTTCCTACACCGTTCGGACGGGGTAGCGGCGCGGCGTCCGCGCAACATTCCCCATTGCCTCCGCGCTCCGTTATGTCTACTGTATGCATCAGACACAAACAACGGAGCCGTGGCGCGCGACAGGCGACCCGGCCGGCAGGGAGTGGAGCGCGATGGCGGGGCGGCTCGCGGGACGGCGTGCGTTCGTGACGGGGGCGGGGCAGGGGATCGGGCGCGCCATCGCGCTGGCCTTCGCCGCCGAAGGGGCCACGGTGGTGGCCGCCAGCCGGACGCTGTCCAAGATGCACGACCTGCCGGCGCGGTTCCCGGCGATCACCCCGGTGGGGGTGGATGTGACCGACGGGGTGGCGGTGGCGCATGCCCTGGAAGACGCCGGGGAGCTGGACATCCTCGTCAACGGGGCCGGCTGGGTCCATGACGGGACGATCCTCGACTGCACGCTGGAGGACTGGTCGCGCAGCTTCGACCAGAACGTCACCTCCATGTTCCACACGATCCGCGCCGTGCTGCCGGGGATGTTGGCGCGCGGCCGGGGATCCATCGTCAACGTGGCGTCGGTGGCCTCCAGCCTCACCGGCGTGCCGAACCGGGCGGCCTACGGCACCAGCAAGGCGGCGGTGATCGGGCTGACCAAGGCGGTGGCGCGCGACGTCATCGGCCAGGGCGTGCGCTGCAACGCGCTGTGTCCCGGCACCACCCTGTCCCCCTCGTTGGAAGACCGCATGCAGGCCAGCGGCGACGCCGAGGAGGCGCGGCGCCGCTTCGTGGCGCGACAGCCCATGGGCCGGCTGGGTACGGTGGAGGAGATGGCGGCAGCGGCCGTCTATCTGGCAAGCGACGAGTCGGGATTCATGACCGGGAGTGTTCTGGTGATCGACGGGGGACAGACCCTATGAACGGAACGGGGGAACAGGCGGCACCCGTCCTGCGGGTCGAGACGGCGCGGCTGGAGGGCTTCGTGCACGCGGTGCTGACGGCCATCGGCTGCGACGGCGCGACGGCGGACGCCGCCACGCGCGCGATGATGCACGCCTCCCGCCACGGGGTGGACAGCCACGGCGTGCGGCTGCTGCCGCATTACGTATCCGCGCTCAACGGCGGGCGGGTCAACAAGAGGCCGACCCCGCGCGTCGTGGCGGAGATGGGGGCGGTGGCGACGCTGGACGCCGACCATGCCCACGGCGCGCTGGCCGCCTACACCGGCATGGACAAGGCGATGGAGCTGGCGGAGCGTGCCGGAATCGGCGCCGTCGCCATCCGCAACAGCTCACACTTCGGGCCGGCGGGCGCCTTCGCCATGGCGGCGGCGGAGCGCGGCTTCATCGGCTTCGCCACCTGCAATTCCGACAGTTTCGTGCGGCTGCACGAGGGCGCCGAGCGCTTCCACGGCACCAACCCGCTGGCGCTGGCGGTGCCGGTGGAGGGGCAGAGGCCGTGGCTTCTGGACATGGCGACCAGCGCCATCCCCTACAACCGCGTCCAGCTCTACAAGAGCCTGGACCGCGCGCTGCCGGAGGGCACCGCGTCCGACATCGACGGTGTCGACACGACCGACGCCCGAGAGGTCGAGATGCTGGCCCCGCTGGGCGGGGAGTTCGGCTTCAAGGGCGCCGGGCTGGCCGGGGTGGCGGAGATCCTGAGCGCGGTGCTGACCGGCATGAAGCTCAGCTTCGACATCCTGCCGATGGGCGGGCCGGACCTCTCCACACCGCGCGGGATGGGGGCCTTCGTGCTCGCCATCAAGCCGTCGGCCTTCCTGCCGGTGGAGGTCTTCCAGCAGGGGATGGAGCGCTACCGCGACACGCTGCGCGCCTCGCGCACGGCCGACGGCGGCGTGGTGATGGCCCCCGGCGACCGCGAGTGGGCGGAGGCCGAACGCCGCGCCGCCGATGGCATTCCGATCGATCCGGCGAGTGCCGAGGCCTTCGCCGGCTTTGCCGCCGCCTATGGGGTGGCGTGGCCCTGATCCGCCGGCAGCCAGGCCTCGACCAGGACACAACGGGGGCGGCGCATCGGGCGCCGGTCCCTCATTCACGGGGAGGACAATCATGACGGAAGCGGTTTCGCGCATGGGATCGTTCGGGCGCCGGCTGGTGTCGGTGTGCGCGGCGGCGAGCCTGCTGGCTTTCGCCGGCGGCGCGCAGGCGGAGACCTTCACCCTGCGCTTCAATCACGTGCTGTCGCCCAGCGAACCCTTCCACGAGGGGTTCCAGACTTGGGCGAAGCGGGTGGAGGAGCGCACCAACGGCGGCCTGAAGATGCGGGTCTTCCACAGCGCCCAGCTCGGCGTCGAGGAGGACATCATCGAGCAGATGCGCCAGGGCGCCAATGTCGGCCAGAACACCGACGCCGCCCGCCTCGGCAGCTACGTTCCCGGCCTTGCCGTCATCAACGGCCCCTATTTCGTGGAGACGCTGGACGAGGTGAAGAAGCTGTCCTCCTCGCCCACCATCAAGACGTGGATGGACGAGCTGGCGGCCAGCCGGGGCCTGCGCGTGGTGTGCTTCGACTGGGTGCAGGGCTACCGCAACTTCTTCACCAACAAGCCGGTGACGACCCCGGCCGATCTGGCGAGCCAGCGCATCCGCACGCCGCCGGCGCCGATCTGGCAGGAATCCATCCGTGCGCTGGGGGCGGCACCCGTCGCCATGGCTTTCGGTGACATGTACCCGGCCTTGCAGCAGAAGGCCATCGACGGGGTGGAGCTCGTCTACAACAACATCCCCGGCGGCCGCTTCTACGAGGTGCTGAAGTACGCCAACGAGACCAAGCACATCATGCTGATCAACTTCGAGGTGGTCAGCGCGCAGTTCTTCGACAAGCTGCCCAAGGACTACCAGACGGCGCTGGTCGAGGAATGCCAGAAGGCGGGGCAGGAGACCTCGGCCAAGATCCTGGCGTCGGAGGAGAAGGTCCGGGCGCAGCTCAAGGAGCGCGGCATGACCATCACCGAGGGCGTGGACCTCGCCGCCTTCCGCAAGGCCGGTGAGAAGGCCTACCAGGCGCTAAACCTCACCGAAGCGCGCGCCGCCGTCTACAAGGACATCGGCAAGTAAGCCTCGCGCTGCCCGCGGGTCGGGTCCGGCGGCGCCGGCACCGACCCGCGGGGATGTGCCGACAGCCCCGCGGGAATTCGACGATGACACGAGTCTACGACCTCATCTGCAAGGCCGAGGCGGCCATCGCGGGGTCCTTCCTCATCCTGATGGTGGCGCTGATCTTCCTGGGTGGGGTGTCGCGCATGATGCACGTGCCCCTGAACTGGACGACCGACGTCGCCACCTGCCTGTTCGCCTGGGCCTGCTTCCTCTGCGCCGACGTGGCGTGGCGCCGCGACGCGCTGATGTCGATCGAGCTGGTCACCGAACGGCTGACGCCCGAGCGGCAGCGGCTGCTGGTGCTGGTCAACCTGATCCTCATCGCGCTGTTCCTGCTGTTCGTGATCGGCTCGGGCTTCTGGCTGAGCTGGGTCAGCCGGGCTCGCTCGTTCCAGGGCATGCCCGGTGTCAGCTATTCGCTGGTGACGATGAGCCTGCCGGTTGGCGGCCTGCTCCTGCTCACCACCACCTGTCTGAAACTCCGCGACGAGCTCCGGGGGCGCGCGACGCACCGGGCGCACGCGCTGTGAGGCGAGAGGACGCCCCGACATGCTGATCGTGTCCATCGCCTTCTTCGTCTTCATCCTCATGGGAATGCCGGTGGCCTTCGCCATCGGCATTTCGGGCGCGCTGTTCTTCGTGCAGAACCCGGATCTGCCCTTCACCATCCCGGTGCAGGTGACGATCTCGATGACGCAGAACTTTGCCCTGCTGGCGGTTCCGCTGTTCATCATCGCCGGCAACTTCATGAACAAGTCCGGCATCACCGAACAGCTCCTCAACCTCGCCTCGGTGATGACCGGGCGGTGGAAGGGCGGGCTGGCGCAGGTGTCGATCGCGCTGTCGGCGTTGATGGGCGGCGTGTCGGGGTCGGCGATCGCCGACGCGGCGATGCAGGCGCGCATGCTGGGGGCCGGCATGCTCCAGCGTGGCATGTCCAGGGGTTTCACCGCCGGCGTGCTCTCCTTCGGCTCGCTGCTCACGCCGGTGATCCCGCCGGGGCTGGGCATGATCCTGTACGGCACCATCGGCCAGGTGTCCATCGGGCGGCTGTTCGCGGCGGGCTTCGCGCCCGCGCTGCTGCTGTGGGCGGCGCTGGGGGCCACCGTGTGGCTCGTCGCGCGGCGGCGCGGCTACCCGGCGGAGCGGACCGCGCGCATGCCGGCCCGCGAGGTGGGAAGCGCGCTGCGCGGCGGGCTGTGGGCGCTGATGTTCCCGGTGTTCCTGCTGGTGGGCCTGCGCATGGGGGTGTTCACGCCGTCGGAGATCGGCGCCTTCGCGGTGGTCTACGCCATGTTCATCGGCGTGTTCGTGTACCGCAAGCTGCGCCGCGCCAGCTTCCTGGAGGCGCTGGAGGGCAGCCTGGCCGATGTCGGCTCGGTGATGTTCCTGATCGCGCTGTCGGCCATCTTCTCCTACGGCATCGTGCTGGAGAGCGTTCCGGACATCGTCGCCGAGTGGATCATGGCGGTGACGGGCAGCCTGAACGGGGCGATGATCCTGATTGTGCTGGCGCTGCTGGTGGCGGGATTCTTCATCGACAGCACTGTGCTGATCATCATGCTGACCCCGATCTTCCTGCCGCTGGTGAAGGGGATGGGCGGCGATCCCGTGCATTTCGGCATGGTCTTCATCATCGCCGCCACCATCGGCAACTTCACCCCCCCGGTGGGTGCCGCCATGTACGCGGTTTGCTCCATCCTGCGCTGCCCGGTCGGTGTCTACACGCGGGAATCGGTTCCCTTCTTCGTGGCGGTGGCGCTGGTCACCCTGGCGCTGGTCTTCTTCCCCGGTTTGGTGCTGTTCATCCCCAACCTGATCTTCGGCGCCTCATGACGGGCAACTTCCCGGTGCATGGCGGAACGAACTGCGTTAGGCTCGCCGCCGCCGCCGGTTCGTTCCGGGGCCGGGGAGGATACTGCCCACCATGCAGCGCGTGCCATGACCGCCGCGGAGACCACCGCCGGGACCGCCGCCGGGACCGCCGCCGGTCGCGCGCCACGGCTGAACGAACAGGTCGCCAACGAACTCGGGCGACGGATCGCCGCGGGCCTGCTCGGGCCGGGGACCACCCTGTCGGAGATCAGCCTGGCCGACGAGTTCGGCATCAGCCGCGCGCCGGTGCGCGGCGCGCTGCACCGGCTCGAGCAATCGGGGTTGGTGACCCGCACCGGCAACCGGCGCAGTTACGTGGTGGCCGCACGCCCGGCCGGTGCCGCTCCGCTGGAACTGGCCGTCGCGCCGCCGTCCGGTCCCGGCCGGGTCAGTGCGACCGCGAGCTGGGAGGGCATCTACCGCGACGTGTCGCGCAAGGCGGTGGCGCGTGCCGCCTTCGGCAGCTGGCGCATCACCGAGACCGAGCTGGCGGCCCATTACGGCGTCAGCCGCACGGTCGCCCGGGAGGTGCTGGGCCGCCTGGACCACATCGGCATCATCCGCAAGGACAGCCGTTCCCGCTGGTACCTGCCTGCCCTGACGCCGCAGCGGGTGGGGGAGCTGTACGAGATGCGCCGGGTGCTGGAGCCGATGGCCCTGCGCAAGGCCGCAGGGGCCGTCCCGCGCTCCCTGCTCGCCACCATGCGGGCCGAGCTGGAGGACGCGCGCGAGCGGCCGGAGCTGGTTCCCGCCGAGGCGTTCGACCGGATGGAGCGGCAGTTGCACGTCGAGTTGCTGTCCTATGCCGACCACGCGACCCTGCTGGAGACCCTGCAGCACTACCACGCTCTGCTGGTCGCCAACGCCTTCCTGTACGAATCGACCAGCGGCCCGGAGGGTGCGGACCCCTTCATTGAGGAGCATCTGGCCGTCGTCCGCGCGCTCGACCGCGGCCTTGTGGCGCAGGCGGCGGAGGCTTTGGAGCAGCACCTTGAGGTTGCATCTGGACGGGTGCTTCGCCGCATCGGAAGCGTGGTCGGCACGGCCAGTCTCGAGCCGTTGAGCTACCTCACGCCGATGGGTTCTGAACCGGCGGAGCCGGCGTCGTCGGACTAGGCGGAACGGCCGAAACGTCCTATCCGGGCAGCGGGACGGCGTCTCCGTCGCCGGCCGTGACATCGTTGCCGGTTGCTTGCCTTGTGACGCGAAACCCGTATTGTCACCCTAAGTGGTAGCGCCACGGACGTGGCGGTGCCCACGACGTTGCGGGGGCGCCGGCGGGCAGAAGACCTGGACCGGCGGTGGCATGCGGAGGATTTCATGGTCGCGCGGATCGGTAAGCTGTCGGTGGTCGTGCTCACGGTCGGTTCCCTGGCTTTGCCGGGGTGCGTGACCACGCGGGAGGATCGGATCGGGGCGAACGACGGCTCAGACCGTTGCTACGCGTACCGCGCCGCGCTGGACAGCACCGGCAACTACTACGCCGAGGACATGCTGAAGGGTGCCGCGATCGGTGCCGTCGGCGGGGCGGTGGTCGGCGGGCTCGCCGGCGGCGATCTGCGCGGCGCTCTGATCGGTGCGGCGGTCGGCGCCGCGGTCGGTGCGGCCGGCGGCTACTGGAACGCCAAGATGCAGCAGGGCCGGGATCAGGCCATCGTCGGCGCCATTTCCGACCTGCAGACCGAAAACGACAACCTGAAGAAGACGCAGGCCGCGCTCGACCAGCTCATCAACTGCCGCCGTGCCGAGATCAACACGGTGAAGGCGGACTACAAGGCCAAGCGGATCACCCGCGAGGAGGCCGACGCGCGCATGGCGGTGATCCGGGCCCAGGTCAAGAAGGACTACGAGATCGCCTCCGCCATCAACCAGAACGTCACCAAGCGCAACGAGGAGTACCTGTTCGCCGCCGACCAGGTGAAGCCGGGCTCCTCCCAGCGCATCAAGACCGCCGCCGCGGCCACCAAGAAGCCGACGACGCCGAAGCCGACGAAGAACACCGAGACGGCGATGCTGGACCAGACCATGTCCAACACCGTCCAGAAGGAACTGATCAACACCCAGACCCAGACCGTCGCCGGGCTGGAGCGCGAGGCCACCATCTCCGGCTGATCCGCGCCGACGCCCCTGTCCTGTCCCGTTGCTGGCGGACCCTTCCGATGCTCCACGCCGTGCTGACCCTGTTCGTCCTCGTCGCCGTGGCTCTCGGGGGGGCTCCGCCGGCCTGGGCTCAGGCGCCGGGCGCGCAGGGGCAGGAGGCGCCGGCCGCCCCCTTCCTGCGGATCGAGACGGGCCTGCACACCGCCCGCATCAACCGCATCGCCACCGACGCCAGCGGCCGGTTGGTCGCCACCGTGTCGCACGACAAGACGGTGCGGCTGTGGTCGCGGGACAGCGGGGAGCCGGTGGGGGTGCTGCGCATCCCCATCGACCGCGGGGAGGAGGGGCGGCTCTACGCCGTAGCATTGTCTCCGGATGGCGCGACGGCGGTGGCGGCCGGCTACACGGCGGCGTCGTGGGACGGTTCGGTGGCGCTCTACGTCTTCGACGTGCGCCGCCAGCGCATGATCGGCCGGCTGCCGGGCCAGCCCAACGTCGTCTACGATCTCGCCTTTTCGCCGGACGGCAAGCATGTGGCCGCGGTGTTCGGCGGCACGGCGGGCCTGCGCGTCTATGACGGGCGGAACTTCGGCCAGGTGGCGCAGGACCCGGCCTACGGCGCGCGCGCCACGGGGTTGGCCTTCGACCCGCAGGGGCGGCTCGCCACCGTGTCCGACGACGGGCAGGTCCGGCTTTACGACGAGCGGTTCCAGCTCGTCCGCAAGGCGGCGATGGCGCCGAAGGGACGGCTGCCGTCCTCGGTGGCCTTCTCCGTCGACGGTGGCCGGCTGGCGGTCGGCTACACCGAGGCGCTCCAGGTGGACGTGCTGGCGGCGTCCGACCTGAAGAAGCTGTACGGGGTGAAGACGGACGGGCTCGCCAAGGGTGGGCTCAGCGCCGTGGCGTGGCTGGGCCGCGGTCCGACGGAGACGCTGGCGGCCGGCGGCACGGCCAGCCCCGACGGCAAGCAGCCGCTCTTGCGGCTGTGGGCCGACGGCGGGCGCGGCGCCTTCCGCGACGTGCCGGTCAGCCGCAACCTGATCACCCATCTGCGCGGCGACGGGGAGGGCGGGCTGCTGTTCGCCGCCGCCGATCCGGTGTGGGGCCGGCTCGACGCCGCCGGGCAGCCGGTGCTGAACCGCCGCTCGGTCGTCGCCGATTTCCGCGACATCTACCGCGGCCGGTTCGGCGTGTCGGCGGACGGGTTGACGGTGGAGTTCGGGATGGAGCCGAACGGCCTGCGCCCCTTCCGGTTCGACGTGATGCAGCGCGAGCTGACGGCGGAGCCGCCGGCCGACGCCGGCATCGCAGGCCCGCGGGAGGTCGTCGGGACCTTCAAGGTGACGGACTGGCGCAACAGCACCGCGCCCAAGGTGAACGGCAAGCCGGTGCGGCTGGAGGACGCCGAACGCGCGCTCAGCGCCGACGTGACGCCCGACGGCAAGCGCGCGCTGATCGGCAGCGACTTCGCCTTGCGGCTGGTGGACGAGCAGGGCCGCGTCCAGGCGTCCGTCCAGGCGCCGGCGGAAGTGTGGGGCGTCGTCGCCTCGGGCGACGGGCGGCTGGCGGTGGCGGCGCTGGGCGATGGAACGCTGCGCTGGTACAGCCTGAACGGCGGCGTGCGTCCGTTGGAGGAGCTGGCGGTGCTGTTTCCGCACGGCGGCGGGCGGGAATGGGTGCTGTGGACGCCGGAGGCGCTGTTCGACCATTCCGACGACGGCGGGCAGGAGCTGGTCGGCTTCCACTTCAACACCTCCAAGAAGACGGCCCCCCAATGGGTGGAGTTCAAGCGGGTCTACGAGGTCCTGTTCAATCGCGAGATGGTGCGCGACCGGCTGCGGCAGGTGAACCGCGACGCGCTGGCGGCGAAGGTGCAGCGGATCGGTGACCTGCGCGCGCTGACCCAGCGCGCCCCGAAACTGACGCTGGCCGAATACTGCGTGGTCCCGCGTGAGACGCGCGGCGTCTCACGGGTGGCACCGGCCGGACAGCCGGCGGCCGTTTCGGCCCCGGTCGAAACCTGCAAGCCCATCGACACCTCTCCGCTGACGCGCGCCTTCTCCCGCGTGTCGGCCGCCGCTTCCCGAGCCGCCCTCGACCTGCCGGAGGACACCGGTGCGGTCCGCATCCGCTACAAGCTGGAGGCGGCAGGCGACGGCGTCGGCGATGTGCAGGTCTTCCACAACGACCGCGACGTGACCGGCGGCGGCACCCGTGGCTTCACCCGCGTATCCGCCCCGGTCCCGTCGACGGCCCCGGCAGCCCCCGCGCCGCAGGACATGCGCGAGGCGGTGGTGAGGGTGGAGCCGGGCTCCAACCGGGTCATGCTGCGCGCCTACAACAGCAACGGCGCCGTTTACGAGCAGTCGCCGGTGGTGGAGTTCGCGCTGGCCGCCCCGACGCGGGCGACCGAGCCTGCGCCGCCGCCCGCGAAGCCGCGGCTGATCTACCTGGTGGCGGGCATCGACGCCTATCAGCCACCCTTCCCGCGGCTCCAGCGGGCGGTGTCGGACGCGCGCACCTTCGCGAAGACGCTCCGCGAGCGCATGCCGGACGCGTACGACGCCGCGGAGTCCGTGAAGCTGTCGCACGAGCTGTACGACGCCGATGCCAGCCGGACGGCGCTGATCGACGCGCTGAGCGCCGTCGCACGGGACGCGCGGGAGGAGGATACCGTGGTGATCTATGTTGCCGGCCATGGTGTCGTCGATCCGCTGCCGGAGGACAACGTCGACCTCTACTACTTCATCACCCAGAACGTCGCCGGCGGGGATACGGCGACCGTGGCGCGCGAGGCGCTGTCGGAGCGCGACGCGATGAAGCTGCTGCGCGACATACCCGCCCGGAACAAGGTTCTGCTGCTCGACACCTGCCACTCCGGCGCGGTGCAGGAATTCGCCAACTACGCGGCGTCCAAGATCGAGAAGCTCAAGGAGCGGGTGGGGCGCGGCCCCTACATCCTGGCGGCCGCGGCGGGCGACCAGACGGCGCTGGACAGCTCCTCCGACCGCTCCCGCAGCGGCCCCTTCGCCCGCGCCGTGATCGAGGCGCTGGCGGAAACCAAGGGCGAGCCTGGCGACACGGTGGACCAGATCCAGCTCGCCCGTTACATCCGGGCGAAGGTGCCGGTCTACGCCCAGCAGGACAAGTGGAACCAGACCGCGGTCGTCAGCTTCGGTGGCGGCGACGTCGACTTCTTCCCGGTCGCACAGGTGAAATGACACGCCCCTGTCCCAGCGGTGCCGGGACAGGGGATCGCCCCGCTTACGGGCTGATGGTGATGCGCTCGGCCGTGCCGCGCTCGCCGGTCATCACCGGGGTCTGCTTGGACTCGGTCACCGACGCCACGCGGCGGGAGGTCGTCGAGAAGACGTCCACCATGGTTCCCGCCTTCTTGACCCCGGCCAACGATTCGATCAGCGCCAGAGTGAAGATGCTGCCCTTCGATCCTTCCAGCGCCGACTGGTCCTCGCGCGCGGCGGCCAGAGTGGTGCCCTTCGGCGTCATCTTCGGAACGCCGAGTGCACGGGTAGCCGGCGCCGCGCTGGCGGGCCGGATCTCGCCGCGGATGAAGAATTTGGGTGTGGCGCCCATCAGAACATCGCCGAAGCCGCGCTGCAGCCCGCCACTGTGACAGGCGTCGATGACGCTGAGCACCTGGCTGGTGCGCAGCCCGTTGACCCAGGCCGCGTACTCGTCGTCGCGCACGATGTCGCGCGTGGACGGGTTGGCCTTGCCCTCGACGTCGAAGGTCACGAAGGCCTCGTCGCTGCCGTCCTGCTCGTCGCCATTGTCATCCGGGATCTGCGCACCGTGACCGGAATAGTAGATGACGACGAAGTCCTGCGGCTGCGCCGTCTTTTGCAGCCATTCCATCCCCGCCTTGAACTGGTTGCGGTAGACGTCCTTGTACACGCGGATGTTTTGGTTGGGGATCGCGAACATCGTCTTGAACACGTCGACGAACATCGCCGCATCCTGGTTCGACTTGGTCAGCGGCTCGACGTTGGAGCCCATGGCCAGGATGTAGAGCTGCGGCTTGGCCGCCGGAGGCGGCTGCTGGGCTTGCTGCTGCGGCTGCGGCATTGGCGTCGGGCCCGGTGTCGGCGGGGGCGGCGGCAGGGTGGAGCTGTTGTTGACCGGCGGCACCGGCGGCGGTGCGGCACCGGCGGGGCCGACCACCTCGTAGGCGGTTTTGTAGGTGGCCCAGCCCGCCGGCGTCTGCTGGCGCATCGCCTCGAAGGCGGACGCCATGGCCGCGGGGTTGGGGAAGGTTGTGGCCTGCGGCTGCCGGTCGGGGTAGGCGGTCCAGGCGATGTAGAGTTCGTCGCGGCCCGGCGGCCCATCGACGCGGAAACGGAAGGGGTCGCCGCTCTTGCCGGCGCAGTAGCGCTGGCCACCCGTCACCTGCATTGCCCCCGGATCACCGCCGCTGTAGGCGTTGGGGAAAATGCGCGCCGTCTGTCCGCTGGCGCCAACGTTCCACAGCGTCACATAGCCGGTGCGCGACGCCGCGAAACACAACTCCAGAATGTCGCCGATTCGCGGCTGCCGGTGCGAGACCGACAGCTCCAGCGCGATGTCGGGGTTGGCGTTGTAGGGGACCGGCGTCAGCGTCCGCCCATCCAGCCCGTCCAGCAGCGATTGGGCCTGCGCCACCGCGCCCGTGGCCGGTATGAGGGCGGCGAGCATGACCGAGGCCAGAAGGGAGCCGGTCAGGGAACGGGACATGGGCGGACTCCGCGATGCGTGGGAAAGGACGGCGGACGGGTGTCGGAGGCGGGGTGCCGAATCCGGCAGGGCGCGAGCGTACCCATGTAATTTCAGCGGTTCAACTCCGACTCTCGATAATCAGCATGTGCTCGTCGCAACAGTGGTTGACCTTTGTTGACGACAACATGGGCGTTACCTGACGGGAAGGTTGATGGTACATAGGGGAAGGTTGCGGCGTCCGCCGTTACGAAGCCGAACCGGTCCCGCCGACGATTCCCTGGGGATGCCGCAATGAGCCGCCATGGAACGCCTCCCATGACGTCCCGCAACCTCCGCATGGCCGCACTGGCCGCCGCCTTGCTTCTGCCCTTCGCCGGCCCGGCGCTGGCCGACTGCGCCGCCTTGCAGGAGAACGCGCGCAGCCTCCAGCAGGCCGGAGACGCCGACGGGTTGAAGGCCATCTTCGAAAGGGTGGTGGTGGAGCCCGACTGCACCACCGATTTCCGTGCCGCGTTGGGCCGCGCGGTCCTGCGCGCGGTGGAGAAGCGCGTCGTCGCCATGGGGCGGGACGGCAAGCCGCTGGCGTTTTTCGAGCCCGAGCTGAAGGACGCGCTGCGCTACGGGGAGAGCTGGCTGGTGCACGCCTGGCTCGGCGACATCGCGGCCGAACGCAAGGACCACGCCGCCGCCACCCGCGGCTATCAGGACGCGCTCGCCGCCATCGACGACGAGATCGCCACGCCGAAGGCGCCGCCGCCCGAGGTGATCGAGCAGATCTTCCGCAAGGCCGAGCGCAGCCGGCTGCTGGCGGCGGACTTCGTGCCGGGGCCGACCACCCGCTCGTCCCAGCCCACCGGCCTTGCCGCCGCCAACCTGCGGGGGTTCAAGCCGACCAAGGTGGCGTTGCCGATCGAGTTCGAATTCGACAGCGTCGCCTTCACCAAGAAGGGGCAGGCCGCCGCCGCCGATCTGGCGGCCACCCTGCGCGCCCAGGCGCCGCCGGCGATCACGCTGGTCGGCCACACCGACCAGAGCGGTGCCATGGACTACAACATGAAGCTGTCGAAGCGGCGGGCGGAGGCGCTGGGCCATTACCTGCGCAGCGCGGGCTACGCCGGCACCATCTATGTAGACGGCCGCGGCCCGACCGAGCCGATGGCGCTGGACGATCCCGGACAGTACAGCGTCGAGCAGGTCTACCAGATCAACCGGCGGGTGGAGCTGCGGCGATGAGGGCCCGTCTCGCCGCGATGGCGCTGCTTGCCGGTCTCGGTCTGGCAACCCCCGTCCGGGCGGAGCTGGCGGGGCTGGTCATCGGCATCGACGCCTACCGCCACATCAACCCGCTCCAGGGTGCCGTGAACGACGCGCGCGACATCGCCGACGCGCTGCGCGGCAGCGGCTCCAAGAGCGTCACGCTGCTGATCGACGCCCAGGCGACCCGTGACGCCATCATGGCGGCGTGGGACCGGCTGCTCGCCACCACCAAGCCGGACGACGTGCTCATCCTGTCCTACGCCGGTCATGGCGGGCAGGAGCCGGAGCGCGCGAAGGGGTCGGAGGAGGACGGGCTGGACGAGGTGATCCTGCTCGCCGGTTTCGCTGAGAAGGGGCCGGGCACCTATGAGCGCATCGTCGATGACGACATCGCGGTGATGCTCCAGCGCGCGGCACCCCGGCGGGTGATCTTCGTGTCCGACGCCTGCCACTCCGGCACGATGACGCGCAGCTTCGACCGGCGGGCGGCGTCGCTGGGGACCCGCTTCGCCACTTACGGCGCGATCGAGGACGACGCCCTGCCGCCGCCCAACCGCGAGGCCGCAAGGGCCGACCGGGCGGAACAGCCGCACGTCACCTTCCTCGCCGCCGTCGCCGAGCACGAGCTGGCGCCGGAGGTGGCGATCGACGGCAAGCCGCGGGGCGCGCTGAGCTGGGCCTTCGCCCAAGCCTTGCGGGGCAAGGCCGACCGTGACGGTGACGGCACGCTGTCCAAGGGCGAGCTGGAGATCTTCGTCCAGGAGACCGTGCGGATGAAGGCCGCCGGTCGGCAGCACCCGCAGGTCTATCCGGCCGGGCAGCGCGGTCTGGCGCTGTTGTCGGCGGGTGGGACGGGCGCTGCCCCGGCCACGGCGGTTGCCGGCATCGAGTTCCCGCCGGCCCGGCCGCTGGCGCTGGCGGTGTCGGGCGGCGACGCCCGCTCGGTCGCCGGGCGGCTGAAGGGAGTGCAGGCGGCGTCCGCCGCCGAGGCGCGTCTGGTCTGGGACCCGTCCACCGGCGACGTGGTGACCGGCCAGGGCGACGTGGTCGCGTCCGTCCCCGGATCGCCCACCGACCCGGCGACCCTCGACCGGTTGCAGCGGGTCGTCGATAAATGGTCGCTGATCGACCGGCTGGAGGCGGCGGCGGCGAAGCGCCCGCTCATCTTCACGCTGAAACCGGGCGACCGCGCCTACCGGCAGGGCGACGAGTTCACGCTGGAGATCGGCGGCCATCTGCGGCCCTACTTCACCCTGTTCAACCTCGGCTCCGACGGCACCGTCAACTTCCTCTACCCGCTGAACAACGCCCAGATCCGCGACTCGCTGGAGATCCCGATGGACCGGGCGCAGAGCCTGACCCTGCGGGTCGATCCGCCCTTCGGTGCGGACCATTTCGTCGCCGTCAGCAGCGCCCAGCCGCTCACCGAACTGCACCGCGAGTTGGCGGCGCTGGACGGCCAGCCGGCGGCGGCACGGGCGGCGGACGCGCTTGATCGCGCCCTGCGCGGCAAGGCTGCGGAGCTCGGCTGGCACGGCGTCTACAGCGTGGCGCGCTGACACGATTTTCCGGATGGAGCACTCCAAATGAACGCGTCGCTTGCCCTGGCCCTCGGCGTCGCCGCAATGGCCGCCGTCACCGCCACCCCCGCGGCGGCGGAGAAGCGCGCGCTGATCGTCTCCATCAACGAGTATGGGCGGCCGCAATGGAAGCTGCGCGGTGCCGTGGCCGACGGGCTGAACATCGACCGGCTGCTGCGCGAAAATCTCGGCTACCGCCCCGACCAGATCAAGCAGGTCTTCGACACCGCCGCGACCCGCGCCGGCATCCTGGCGGCCTTCCGCGAGTGGCTGGTCCAGGGCACGCAGCCCGGCGACGACGTGTTCTTCTATTTCAGCGGCCATGGCTTCCAGCAGCCGGACACCGACGGCGACGAGGAGGACGGGCTCGACGAGACGCTCGTCGCCGCCGACGCCGCGCCGGACGGGAAGGGCGGTGTGGCCAACATGATCACCGACGACGAGATCGACCAGCTTCTCGGCGCGATCAAGGACCGCCGGGTCACCATGGTGATCGACAGCTGCCATTCCGGCACCATCAGCCGCGGCACCTTCGGCACCGTGGAGGGGGCCCGCAGCCTGCCCTGGATCCCGGAGATCGGCACGCCCCAGCCGGTGACCACCCGCGCCATCAGCCTGCACCGCGGCGAGGTCGGGTTCGTCGCGCAGAAGCCGGGCCGCATGGTGTGGACGGCCGTCGCCCCCTACCAGCAGGCGCTGGAGGAGATCGACCATGAGCCGGTCAGCGGCGTCTTCACCAACCGCTTCATCAACGGGGTGCGCGAGAAGCGGGCCGACGCCAACGGCGACGGCGTGGTCAGCGCGTCGGAACTGTTCGCCTATGTCCAGAAGGAGTCCGACGCCTATTGCCGGGCCCGCCCCGCCTGCAAAGCCGGTCTGACGCCGATGCTGGAAACGCCGGCCGGCGAACTGACGACCGCCGTGGACGGCAGCCAGCAGCCGGGGCCCCAGAACGTCGTCTACACGCCGCAACCACAGCCTCAGCCGCAACCACAGCCCCAGCCTCAGCCGGTGCAGAACGCGGCGACCGCGTTGCTCACCAACGACAACCAGGGTGGCGTGACTCTGGATGTGCTGCCCGGTCCGACCGCCCGCATCGGGCAGGCGGTGCGCTTCCGCGTCACCAGCCGGACCGAAGGCGCGCTGATCCTGCTCGACGCGACCGCGGCGGGCGAGCTGGTGCAGATCTATCCGAACGAATACTCGCAGGCGCAGAACCGCAGCGGCCGCATCCAGCCCGGCCGCCCCATCACCATCCCCGACCCGACCTATGGGTTCGAGTTCACGGCGTCCGAACCGGCGGGGCAGGGCACGCTGATCGCCCTGGTGCTCCAGGACCCGGTGGATGTGTCGGCGCTCGTCAACCGCACCCGCGACCTGACGCCGATCCCCGCCCCGGTGGATCACATGGCGCGGCTCGCCGAACTCCTGCGCAAACCCTGGACCGACGGCGCCACCACCCGCCTGACCCGCTGGTCGATGACCAGCGCCCACTACTCCATCGCGCGCTGACACCCGACTCCGGCCCGACGCAACGCCGCCCTCCGTTCCCGGTTGATGGGGAAACGGCCGGTACGGCCGCGCCTCGACCGCAGTCGGAGTTCTCATGTCACAGCCCTTGCGCACGGCGTCGCCGGAGTTCGCACCGCAGCGGACGCTGCCCGAACCGGTGGAGGTCACGCTCGCCATCAATGGGGTCGATCGCACCCTGAAGCTCGCCCCCTGGACGACGCTTCTGGACGCCCTGCGCCTGCACCTAGACCTCACCGGCACCAAGAAGGGCTGCGACCACGGCCAGTGCGGCGCCTGCACGGTTCTGGTGGACGGGCGGCGCATCAATTCCTGCCTGACGCTCGCCGTGATGCAGGACGGCCGCTCCGTCACCACCATCGAGGGGCTGGCGGTGGGTGAGGAGCTGCATCCGGTGCAGGCGGCCTTCATCGAGCACGACGCCTTCCAGTGCGGCTACTGCACCCCCGGCCAGATCTGTTCGGCCGTCGGCATGATCGCCGAGGGTCACGCCCACACCGCCGACGACATCCGCGAACAGATGAGCGGCAACCTCTGCCGCTGCGGCGCCTACCCCAACATCGTCACCGCCATCCAGGACGCCATGGGCGAGGGCCAAAACGCCGCAGGCAAGGGGAGGGCCGCACCATGAGGGCCTTCACCTACAGTCGGCCCGACAGCGTGGAGGCGGCGGTCCAGGCCATCGCCGGCAAGGAGGCCGTGCGCTTCGTGGCGGGCGGCACCAACCTGCTCGACCTGATGAAGGCCGACGTGATGCGGCCGGCGCATCTGGTCGACATCTCCCGCCTCCCGCTCGACCGCATCGAGGAGACCGACGGCGGCGGGCTGCGGCTGGGGGCGCTCGCGCGCAACGCCGACACCGCCTGGGACGAGCGGGTGCGGACGCGCTATCCCATGCTGGCGAAGGCCATCCTGGCGGGTGCCTCGGCGCAGCTCCGCAACATGGCGACCAACGGCGGCAACCTGCTCCAGCGCACGCGCTGCTACTATTTCTACGACACGGCGACACCCTGCAACAAACGGCAGCCCGGCAGCGGCTGCGGCGCGCTGACCGGCATCAACCGCATCCACGCGATTTTGGGCGCCAGCGACCACTGCATCGCCGTGCACCCGTCGGACCTGTGCGTTGCGCTGGCGGCGCTGGACGCCATGGTGCACGCGACGGGTCCGCAGGGCAGCCGCGCCATCCCCTTCGCCGAGTTCCACCGGCTTCCCGGCGACCAGCCGGAACGGGACAACACGCTGGCCGCCGACGAGATGGTGACGGCCATCGAGCTGCCGCCCGAAGGCTCCGCCGCCCATTCCACCTATCTGAAGACCCGCGACCGCGCCTCCTACGCCTTCGCGCTGGTGTCGGTGGCGGCGGCGCTGGAGATCGCGGACGGCACCATCCGGCAGGCGCGGCTGGCGCTGGGCGGCGTCGCCCACAAGCCTTGGCGCGACCCGGAGGCGGAGGCGCTGCTGGTTGGCAAACCACCGGCGGCCGGGAGTTTCCGCGCCGCCGCGAAGCACCTGCTGCGCGACGCCAGGGGCTACGAGCACAACGCCTTCAAGATCGATCTGGCCGAAAGCGCCATCGTCCGCGCGATGGAAGAGGCCGCCGGAGGAACCGCGCCATGATCGCCACCCCCTATGTCCCCGACGTGCTGAACACACCGGGCTCGGCCATCGGCAAGCCGGTGCCCCGTGTCGATGGCCGGCTGAAGGTGACCGGCGGCGCGAAATACGCGGCCGAGTTCACCTCCGCCGACCTCGCCCATGGCTGCATCGTGTCGAGCGCCATCGCCCGCGGGCGGATCACGCGCGTCCACACCAGCGACGCGCTGGCCCTGCCCGGCGTGCTGCACGTCTTCACCCACGAGAACCGGCCGAGCCTCGCCTGGTTCGACCGCAAGTGGAAGGATCAGGACGCGCCCAAGGGCTCGCCCTTCCGCCCGCTCTACGACGCCGCCATCGTCCACGCGCTCCAGCCGGTCGCTTTGGTGGTGGCGGAGAGCTTCGAGCTGGCCCGCTTCGCCGCGCGTCTCGTCCGTGTCGAGTACGAGGCGGAACCTCACCGCACCGACCTGCACGCCCACCAGCACGAAGCCTTCACCCCCGGCAAGGACAAGGGCGGCTTCGAGCCCCCGCCCAAGCCGCGCGGCGACGCCGAGAAGGCGCTGGCCGAGGCCGAGCTGTCGGTGGATCTGGAGTTCAGCCAGGCCGCCGAGCACCACAACCCGATGGAGATGCATGCCTCCACCGTTCTGTGGAACGGTGACGGCAGCATCACCGTCTACGATAAGACTCAAGGCGTGCTGAACACGCAGACCTATGTCTGCAACGTGTTCGGCCTGTCGAAATCCGCGGTTCATGTGCTGTCGCCCTTCGTCGGCGGCGCCTTCGGTTCTGGGCTGCGGCCGCAGCACCAGCTTTTCCTGGCGGTGCTGGCGGCCACCCAGCTCAAGCGCTCCGTCCGGGTGGAGCTGTCGCGCCCGCAGATGTTCTCCTTCGGCCACCGGCCGGAGACGGTGCAGCGCGTGGCGCTGGGCGCGGCGCGCGACGGCACGCTGACGAGCATCATCCACGAGGCGGTGCAGGAAAGCTCCCGCTTCGAGAACTATGTCGAGGTGGTCGTCAACTGGTCGGGGCAGCAGTACGCCTGCGACAACGTCCGGCTCGACTACAAGCTGGCGCGGCTGGACGTGCACACGCCGCTCGACATGCGCGCACCCGGTGCGGCCACCGGCGTGCCGGCGCTGGAAATGGCGATGGACGAGCTGGCGTCGAAGCTGGGCATGGATCCCGTCGAACTCCGGCTGAAGAATTACACGGACATCGATCCGAACACCGGCAAGCCCTTCTCCAGCAAGGAGCTGCGCGCCTGCCTCGCGCAAGGGGCGGAGCGGTTCGGCTGGGCGCGGCGGAACCCGGCCCCCCGGTCGATGCGGGAGGGGCGGGAGCTGGTCGGCTGGGGCATGGCCTGCGGCGTCTGGGACGCCATGCAGGGGCAGGCGGTCGCCCGCGCCACCCTGACCGTCGATGGCAAGCTGACGGTGGGCAGCGCCACGGCCGATATCGGCACCGGTACATACACGGTGATGAGCCAGATCGCTGCCGATGTGCTGGGCCTGCCCATCGAGGATGTGACCTTTCAGCTCGGCGATTCGTCCTTGCCCATGGCGCCCATCGAGGGCGGGTCCTGGACCGTGTCGTCGGTCGGCTCGGCGGTGAAGGCGGCCTGCGACCTTCTGCGCGGACGGTTGGCGCGGCTGGCGGCCGGGGTGAAGGACGGACCGCTGGCCGGGGCCGGCAACGAGGAGCTGGTGTTCGTCGACGGTGCCATCGCGCTGAAGTCCGATCCCACGCGCCGGATGCCGGTGCCGGAGGTGATGCGGGCGGCGGAGGTGCTGAGCATCGAGGAGGAGGCGCGCTCCATCCCCTACTACCTCCAGCGCTCCCGCCACGCCTTCTCCACCCACTCCGCCATCTTCGTCGAGGTGCGGGTGGACGAGGAGCTCGGCACCGTGCGCGTCACCCGCGTGGTGAACGCCGTGGCCGCCGGCCGCATCATCAACCCGAAGACCGCGCGCAGCCAGGTGATGGGCGGCGTGGTGTGGGGCATCGGCATGGCGCTGGAGGAGGAATCCATGACCGACCACCGGCTCGGCCGCTTCATGAACCATGACTTCGCCGAGTACCACATCCCGGTGAACGCCGACGTGCATGACATCGACGTGTTCTTCGTGGAGGAGCGGGACGAGATCGTGAACCCGCTGGGTGCCAAGGGGGTGGGGGAGATCGGTGTGGTCGGCGTGCCCGCCGCGATCGCCAACGCCATCCATCACGCCACCGGTGTCCGCCTGCGCGACCTGCCGATCACCGTGGACAAGATCCGGGCAGGGATGAAGGAGTGCCGGGGCTGAGCCCCCACCCGCCCGCTGACGCGTGCGACCTCCCCCATCTACGACGGGGGAGGTTTCTTCTCCCTCCCCCGTCGCAAGATGGGGGAGGGTCGGGGTGGGGGCCGGGGACGGGGCGTCAGCTCAGATCGTCCATCGCGTCCTGCAAGGACGGATAGAGCGCTTCGACCAGCGACCCGTCGACGCGGACAGGCGGGCGCAGCACTTCGGCCGCTTCCAGGGCGCCGTCGAGCGTCAGGCCGTTGACCTCGACGAAGCCGCCGCGGTCGCCGTAGCGGCCGGCGATCCAGTCGGCGGCGGCGGGATCGCCGTCCAGCGTGTTGTTGGCCGACACCATGACGTGCGTCATGTCGTTCAGGCGGCGGCACCAGGCGAGACAGCCGTCGCCGGTGTCGAGTGGCTTGAAGCCGGCGCCCTCCATCACCCGGCGCACGGGCGGGCGCACCCGGTCGAGCGTGGCGGCGGGCGCGGGTGACGCGGCGTGCGCGGCGTCGGCGGCGAGTCCCGTCAGTTCTTCCATGTCCTGTCGTCCCCTGCGGTGATACCGGTTGGGTAACAACCGCGCGGCCGCTCTTGTGCCGCCCACGGTCGCCGCCCCGCCGTGCTTGACAATCGGGCGTCGTCAGTGTGGTGTGGCGGCCCGCCTTCCTGCCGGATTCGTCGCTTTTCAAGGTGCTTCGACCATGCACGCCTACCGCACGCACACCTGCGGCCAGCTCCGCGATACCGATGATGGTGCCACCGTCCGCCTGTCGGGCTGGATCCACCGCAAGCGCGACCACGGCCAGCTCCTGTTCATCGACCTGCGGGACCATTACGGGCTGACGCAGTGCGTGGTCGATACCTCCAACCCGGCCTTCCAGGTGGCCGAGAAGCTGCGCGTGGAGTCGGTCATCACGGTGACCGGCGTGGTGGTCAAGCGCACGGCGGAGACCATCAACGACAAGCTGCCCACCGGCCGCATCGAGGTGAAGCTGCGCGAGCTGACCGTGCAGAGCGAGGCCGAGACGCTGCCCATGCCGGTCAACCAGGACGCCGACACGGGCGAGGAGGTGCGGCTGCGCTACCGCTTCCTCGACCTGCGGCGCGAGCGGCTGCACGAGAACATCCTGCTGCGCTCGCGCGTCATCGCGTCGATCCGCAACCGCATGATCGGGCAGGGCTTCACCGAGTTCCAGACGCCGATCCTGACCGCGTCGAGCCCGGAGGGTGCGCGCGACTACCTCGTGCCCAGCCGCAACCACCCCGGCAAGTTCTACGCGCTCCCGCAGGCGCCGCAGCAGTTCAAGCAGCTTCTGATGGTCGCGGGTTTCGACCGCTACTTCCAGATCGCCCCCTGCTTCCGCGACGAGGACGCGCGCGCCGACCGCAGCCCGGGCGAGTTCTACCAGCTCGACTTCGAAATGTCCTTCGTCACCCAGGAGGACGTCTTCGCCGCCATCGAGCCGGTGCTGTACGGCGTGTTCGAGGAGTTCGGCGGCTACCGCCGCGAGACCAAGCCGGCCGTCACCAAGCCGCCCTTCCCGCGGATCGCCTACGACGAGGCGATGCTGAAGTACGGCTCCGACAAGCCGGATCTGCGCAACCCGCTGGTCATCACCGACGTGACCGACGTGTTCAAGCGCCCGGATGTCGAGTTCCGCGCCTTCAAGGGCGTGATCGACAAGGGCGGCGTGGTGCGCGCCATCCGCGCCCCGCAGGTGCACGACAAGCCGCGCAGCTTCTTCGACAAGCTGAACGACTGGGCCAAGGAGCAGGGCGCCCCCGGCCTCGGCTACATCCTGTTCGAGGCGGCCGGCGGCAAGGGCCCCATCGCCAAGTTCGTGCCGGCCGAGGCGCAGGCGGAGCTGCGGCGGGTCGTCGGGCTGGAGGACGGCGACGCGGTGTTCTTCGTCTGCGACCAGCCGGGCCCCGCGGCCAAGCTGGCCGGGCAGGCGCGCACGCGGCTGGGCCAGGAGCTGGACCTGATCGAGAAGGACGTCTTCCGCTTCTGCTGGATCGTCGATTTCCCGATGTACGAGATGGACGAGGAGACGGGCAAGGTGGTGTTCAGCCACAACCCCTTCTCGATGCCGCAGGGCGGGCTCGACGCGCTGCTCAACAAGGACCCACTGACCATCAAGGCCTACCAGTACGACATCGTCTGCAACGGCGTGGAACTGTCGTCGGGCGCCATCCGGAACCATCTGCCGGAGGTGATGTACAAGGCCTTCGAGATCGCCGGCTATGGTGCCGAGGAGCTGGAGGCGCGCTTCGGCGGCATGCTGTCGGCCTTCAAGCTGGGCGCCCCGCCGCACGGCGGCTCGGCCCCCGGCATCGACCGCATCGTCATGCTGCTGGCCGACGAGCCGAACATCCGCGAGGTCATCCTGTTCCCGCTGAACCAGCGCGCCGAGGACCTGCTGATGCAGGCCCCGGCCCCGGTCCAGTCGGAGCGGCTGCGCGAGCTGCACCTGAAGCTCGACCTGCCCAAGCCGAAGACGGCGGGCGCGCCGAAGACCGCGGAGTGACGTTGTCGCGTTGAGCCCCCACCCAAACTCTCCCCCATCTGGCGACGGGGGAAGGTCGGGCGGGGGCCCGACGCGACGACTCTGCCCTACGGCTCGCGATACCCCAGCGCGCGCAGCTCAAGCTGATAGCGTCCGGGATCGTTGCGGAAGGTCATGGTGGCCTTTCGTCTCGACTCGGGCGGCAGGAAGTCGAGCGTGACCGCCCCGGTCTCGACCACGTGCCCGCCGTCCGTCAGGCGGCCTTCGATCGCCACCTCCTCCGCCGTGCGGCCGCCGCTGTTGCGGGCGGACAGCAGGACGCGGAAGCCCTGTTTGCCGGGCAGGACCTGATCCAGCGACACCACCACATCCGGCGGGGTGTCGTCCTTCGTCAGGCCGCTGTGGATCAGATAGGCGATGCTGCCGGACACCAGCAGCAACCCGATGGCGGCGACGATCCACTCCAGCCGCGACACGCCGGAATCGTCGCGTTTCGGATCGATCGGGAGGGCGCCGCTCCCGCATTGCTCGGCCATGAAGCCCTCCGTTACAGGATCAGCCGGGCGGCGGCGGCTCCGACGGAGGCCGGGAAGCACAGGACCATCGCGGCCATCACCGCGCTCTGCACCCCCATCCCGTCGAGCCGGCCGAACGACCACAGCACATACAGGCTCATCACCAGGCACACGGCGTAGCCGGCGATGGTGTAGCGCAGGAACAGGCTCCAGCCCGGCGCGTCCTCCGGCCGGTGCTCCTCCTGCCCCTGGAAGCGCAGGGCGTAAACGAAGCCGTGCATCATCAGCAGCGACAGCAGAACCAGCGCCAGCGTTTGCCACACCGTCATCTGGAAGGAGATGACGATCATCTCCTCCGTCGGCGCCACGTTGAAGGCCAGGAAGGTCGCCCCCACCGCCATGATGAACAGCTCGGCGAAATAGCCCTTCACCCGCTGGCCCGGCGGCTCGGCGTCGTTGACCGACTGGCCGAACTGGTTCTGCGCCAGCAGCGCCCCGATGGCCCCGGCGAGCGCCTGGAGCGCCACCTTTCCGACGATCTCGTCGGCGGTCATGTCCGGGCCGATGACGCCGAAGCACAGAAGCACCGTGCCGGCGGCGGCGAAGCCGACGGCGTAGGCGACGAAGGCGTCGATCAGATCCTCGCGCCAGTCGAAGGTGTCCTCGAAGCCGATGTAGTGCGACAGCCCGACCAGCAGCGGCACGCCGGCCGCCAGCATCAGCGCCAGCCGGACGCGGTCCATGGTGAAGCCGAGGTACCACATCTCCATGGTCATGAAGATCGGCAGCGAGAAGATGATGGCGCCGCCGAAGGCGCGGGCGAGGCCGATGCGGAACAGCCGCCGGCTTTCGGCGGCGGCGGTTCGGCGGTCCTTGGCGGCGGTCACGCGTGTCATGCCGGACAAACGCGCCAGGACCGTGCCTGGGTCCGTCAGGTGTCTCCGGTGAAGCCGCAGGCTGTGAGCGCGCCCAGCATGTGCGCCGGCACCGGGGCGGTGACGGCGATCGGGTCGCGCTTGGGGTAGAGGGGAAGCACGATCCCGCGCGAATGCAGATGCAGCGACGCGCCGGGCCGCGCCTTGTCGCCGGCGTATTGCGGGTCGCCCAGCAGCGGGCAGCCGAGATGGGCCGCGTGCACGCGGATCTGGTGGGTCCGCCCGGTGCGCGGGTGGAAGGCCACCCAGCTCAGCCCGTCCGCCCGGCCCAGCAGCTCGTAATCGGTGACGGAGGGCTGGCCGTCGTCCGCCACCGTCATGCGCCAGCCGCCGCCCTTGCGGGACACCTTCTTCAGCGGCCGGTCGATGGTGCCGCGCTCCTCCGGCGGCTCGCCGACCAGCACCGCCCAGTAGGTCTTGCCCACCCGCCCCTCCTGGAACAGCCGGCCCAGCTTCGCCAGCGCCTTGCGGTGCCGTCCCAGTACGAGACAGCCCGAGGTGTCGCGGTCGAGCCGGTGCGCCAGCGCCGGCGGAGCCGGCAGCCCGAAGCGCAGCCCGTCGAACAGCGCCTCCAGGTTCGGCCCGCCGCCGGGGCCGGCGTGCACGGGCAGCCCGGCCGGCTTGTCGATCACCAGCATGAGGCCGTCGCGGTGGAGGATGCGGGATTGCAGGTCGTCGGGAGTCATGGAACCAGGGGAGGCGCGCCGGGTGGCGTGTGAGGGGCATCATAGGCTGCCGGTCGGAGAGCCGCAACCAAGGGGCGGCGATGGTTCCGCCCCTTTCCGCATGATTGACCAAAGAGGCGACCGTCTGACGAATCGTCGGCAACGGTGGGTGCGTCGTGTTCGGGCGGGCCGGTGCGAGGCGCCGTTCCGTCGCGTTACCGTCCCGCGGGTGCTTGGGGGGCTCGCAACGCGCGGTGCGGCAGGTAGCTCTCCGCATCGCGCGGGTCGCGGTAGATTGGGCAGATTCGGCAGGCGGTTGGCGGCTCGGCCGAATTCACGGCCAGCCGGAAGACTTGATAGGCCGGACCGTTCCACAGTTCCTCCATGGACGTCTCCCGGAGGTTTCCCATCCGCGTCCCGGGGATGCAGCAGGCCATGACGTCGCCGTTGCCGAGCACCACGGCCGAGCGCCAGGGCTCCGGGCAGGAACGGCGGCCGGCGCGCGCCGGCACCGCGTCGAACGGCTCCTGAATCTCCAGGGTGACGCCGAGTTCCTTCGCCAGTTCCACCGCGATTTGCCGCACCTCGGCGAAGCGGGCCTGGTCGAACCACAGGGACTCCCCCTCCATATCGGCGGTGTAGGCTTCCACGTGGCGGCAATGGACCACATCGAAGCCCAGCGCCGCGGCCAGCCGTACGAAGGGTGGCAGTTCGTCCAGATTGCTGCGCATCAGCGTGAAGCTGAGCATCAACGCGGGCTCGGCGCGGTCTCCTCGTGCTCGCGCGAGCCGGCGCAGATTGGCAAGGACGTCGTCGAGCGGCGGCGCTCCCCGGCGGATGCGGCGGAAGGTGGCGTCCGTTGCCGCGTCCAGCGACACGTTGATGGAACGCAACCTGGAAGCCAGAAGCCGATCGCACGCTTCCTGAGACAGGTGCGTGCCGTTCGTGTTGATGTGGAACGGCACATCCAGGCCGATGACGAAATCCAGCTCTCCGCCGAACCGGTGATCGGCCCACAGGATGTCGCCGCTGTAGTCCGTCTCCACCCCGCGCAGCCAGCCATTGCGGCTCCAGGACTGGATTGATTGACGCAGCGTGTCATCCCAGCGGGCGACTGCGCTGCGCGTGTCCCGCGAGATGCAGTGGACGCAATTCAGGTTGCACTGCGTGACTGGGCTGAGTAGCAGACCGGGCGGCACCGGTCCTTCGGCCAGCGGCGGAGCATGCCCGAGCTCGCCCATCATCCCGTGCTCGCCCTGATGAGCACCACCGACGAAGCAGGCCTCATGCCCTTCCATGCGGGGCGCGCCACGGTGCAGCCACACCGTCAACGCGTTGCCCGACGTCGCGTCCGGAGATTCCAACACCAGCGCGAACCGGCGCCCTGCCGCACGCTCGATCGTGGTCAGCCGGAAATCATGGAAGGCATTGTCGAGAACCCCCGTGCCATTGATCTCCATCCGTCCGGCGAGCCATTCATCCGGAAGGTCACCCGCCGCCAGCCCCACAGCATCGTCCGGTGGCAACGCATAGAGCGACATGATCAATCGACACTCGCGGATCCCGGCGTAGGTGGCCAGGATCGGCGAAATCGAGGACAGGTGGTCGGCGGTGGGGCGGAACACCTGGACCACTTTGCATCCGGCTGCGATTTCCCCGGCTGGGCGCTGGTCCGGCAACGGAGCCGTAGACACTGACACCCGTGGGTCGCGACGGAAGATGGAAAGAACATTTCCGATGATGCCCATAACCGCATCATTCCCGAGGCCGAAAATTGCGTCAACCTGCCCAATAGGTTCAGGCGGCCACAAGGGTCGCCTCGTTGGGGGTCCGGTCGTCGGTGCGGATGAACGGGCAGCTTTTTCCGGCGGGCAATCCCTGCCAGTCCGCTCCTGCCCATGGGGCAGAATCTGCCGTCGGTCGTGCCGGCAGGGTCCGGGGGCGGTTGCCACCCCCGGACCCTGCCGCCGATCCTTAGAACGGCATGATGATGTCGAAGAGCTGCTGGCCGTAGCGGGGCTGCTGCACGTCGCTGATCTGGCCGCGGCCGGCGTAGGAGATGCGGGCCTCGGCGATCTGGTCGTAGCGGATGGTGTTGGTGGCGGTGATGTCCTCTGGCCGGATCACGCCGGTGACGACGAGGTCGCGGACCTCGTAGTTCACCCGCACCTCCTGCCGGCCCTGGACCACCAGATTGCCGTTCGGCAGGGTCTGGGTGACCAGCGCCGCCAGCTTCAGGTCCACCGTCTCCTTGCGGCGGATCTGGCCGGTGCCGCGGCTGGTGGAGGTGCTGTCGGCGTCCACCAGGCTGGCGGCGTCCACGGCGTCGGGCAGGATTGCCTTCAGCTTGCTTTCCAGGCCCATGAAGTTGGTCAGGCCGGCGGTCTCGCCGTTGTTGCGGGTGCGGCTGGTCGAGTTGTCGATCTGCGCCTCGTCCTCGATGCTGATCAGCACCGTCAGCAGGTCGCCCACGCGGGCCGCGCGCTGATCCTTGAAGAAGGCCTTGGCACCCGTGCGCCACAGCGAGTTGGGGTTGCGCTCGGCCGGCAGCGGGGTCGGCATCGGCAGGCTGACCGGCTGGTAGCCCGGCACCGTCTGCGGGTCCTGGATCTTGGAGAGCTGCGGGCCGGAGCCGATCTCGGACACGCGGGACATGGCGTTGCAGGCGGGCAGGCCGGCGGAAACGGCGGCGAGCAGGGCGAAGCGGAGCGCGGTGCGGGCGAGGCGGCGGGTGGTCATGGGAGGTTTCTCCTCAGTAGGTGGGAACGCCGGGCTTTGCCACGGCGACCAGGTTGGGACCCGCGACCGTCGCCTCGACGATGCGGTTGGACTGGGTGTTGACCACCCGGATGACGTCCCCCCGGCCGCCGTCCTGCAGGGCCTTGCCCTGGGCGCTCAGCGACATCGAGGGGGTGGAAAGGGTGATGGTGACCAGCGCGCCCTTGTCGATCAGGCGCGGCGACTGGATGTCGCGCAGCCGGACCGGCTGGTTCACCGGCACGCCGCGCTTGGGCGTCATGCCGACGAGATCGCTTTCCGAGGCGGCGACATCGCTGCCGGCCTGGTCGGCCCGCATCTCGACCCAGGCGATGTCCTGCGCGGAGATGGTGTCGCCGGTGCCGATGCGGCGGTTCAGCACGGGAACCTCGACCACACCGTAGGCGCGCCCGGCGACCGGCAGCCGCACCGCCGGCTTGGTGCCGGGAACAACCAGTTCGGCCGCGAAACGACCGCTGACCGGGTTGTAGTAGACATTCTCGGCCGTGAGGGAACCGGCCCCGGCGGGGGCGCGCAGCTCGACCGCGCGGTTGTCGAACTCGATCCGCAGCCGGCCGGCGGTGATCTGGCGGGACAGCTCGCGGCCCAGCACCGCCTCCGCATGGTCCTGCCCGTAGGTCGCAACGGTCTGGGCGGCCGGAACCTGTGCGCCCGCGACTTGGGCGGTGGCGGGCAGCGCGACGGTGGCGAGGACCAGGGCGGTGCCGAGGAGGAGGGGGGCGGTGCGGATCATGGCGGCGGTTCCTCAGGAAGCGGCGCGGTCAGCGGAGCTGGCCGACGGTCTGCATCATCTCGTCGGTGGTCTTGATGACCTTGGAGTTCATCTCGTAGGCGCGCTGTGCGGTGATCAGGGTGGTGATCTCCTGCACGATGTTGACGTTGGAGGTCTCCAAGGCACCCTGCACCAGCCGGCCGAAGCCGGGGGCGCCGGGGTTGCCCACCACCGCCCCGCCGGACGCCGGCGTCTCCAGAAACAGGTTGTCGCCGGTGGCTTCGAGGCCGGCGGCGTTGGGGAAGGTGGCGAGCTGGAGCTGGCCGACATTCTGCGTCGCCACCTGACCGTCGGTCTTCACCAGCACCTCGCCCGAGGGGTTGATCGCCACATCCACCGCGTCGGTGGGGATGGTGATCGCGGGGATCACCTGATAGCCGTCGGCGGTGACGATCACGCCTTCCGGCGAAAGCTTGAAGTTGCCGGCGCGGGTGTAGGAGGTGTCGCCGTTGGGAAGCTGCACCTGGAAGTAACCGGCGCCGTTCACCGCCACGTCCAGCTTGTTGTCGGTGACGGTCAGGTTGCCCTGCTCCAGGATACGGCCGATGGCGGCCACCCGCACGCCGGCACCCACCTGCACGCCGGTCGGCACGATGGTGCCGGCGTCCGACGAGGTGGAGCCGATGCGGCGGAAGTTCTGGTAGAGCAGGTCCTGGAACTCCGCCCGCTGCTTCTTGAAGCCCGTTGTGGTGGCGTTCGCGATGTTGTTCGAGATGGTCTCGACGTTGACCTGCTGGGCCAGCATCCCGGTGGCGCCGATGGCGAGGCTGCGCATGGTTCGGTGTCCTCTCTTCGTCCCGGTTTCCGGCTCAGACCACGCGCCCGAGGCGCTGGATCACGGTGCGGATGCGTTCGTGCTCGTTGTCGATCATCCGCTGGTTCTGCTGGTACTGGCGCATGATCTCGATCATCGCCGTCATCTCCACCACCGGCTTCACGTTGCTTTGCTCAAGCAAGCCCTGTGCCACTTTCGTCTCGGGCGGGGCCGGCTGCGGGTCCTCGTCGCTGACATAGAGGCCGGAGCCGACCTCGGTCATCAGCTGCTCGTTGCGGAAGTTGACGATGTTCAGGCGGCCGACGGCACCCAGCTCCGTGGAGATGGTGCCGTCACCGGCCATGGTGATCTCGCGCGCCCCCTCGGGAATGGCCAGCGGCTGGCCGTTGTCGGACAGCAGGGGAAGACCGCCGGCATCGACGATCTGGCGCTGGTCGTCCAGATGGAAGTTGCCGGCGCGCGTGTAGCGGCGCCCGCTGGCCGTATCGACGGTGAAGTAACCGGGGCCGTTCAGCGCGAAATCCAGCGAGTTGCCGGTGTGGGTCATCCCGCCGTTGCTGAGGTCGCGCGCCACGCCGCGGTCCTGCACGAAGCTGACCTGCTCGTGCATGCCCGGCCGCTCCAGGAATTCGGTGAACAGCATGCGCTGCTGCTTGAAGCCGGTGGTGTTCATGTTCGCGATGTTGTTCGAGACGACGTCCATCTGGCGGCGCAGGGCGGTCTGGCGCGACAGGGCGACGTAGATCGGATTTTCCATCGTGATGACTCCCGGGCTTCCGGCCGGCGCGTTGATCGCGTCCGGCGCAAACCCCTATGCAGGCGCCGTGCCAGTTGTTCGCGGCCGGTTGGCGTGGCGGCGGAACCGCCCTGCCGGGCAAAAGCTGCCGGGTCGGAAGGGCTGGCGTCCCGTTGCTGCCGGGCAAGACTTGCCCGTTTCCGGAATCGGCGGATTCCGGATCAGGGGACGGCCGGTTCCGCCGCGCCTCGAAGAAGACGTCCACTCAAGAAGCGTGCCGCCCGGCTCAGCCCGCGGAACCGGGAACGGCTTCGGCGTCGCCGCGCAGGAAATGGTTGACCATGGGATCGGAGACGGCGACGGCGCAGGCGTGCACATAGGCGCGCGACAGGATGTCGAGCGCGAAGACGGGCCCATGCGTGCGACGCGCGAACTCCGCCGCGTCCCTTGGCGCGTCCATCGGTGTGTCCATCACCGCGCGGCGGAACGCGCCGTCGTTGAGCGGGCCGACATTCATGGCCCAGAAGCCGAAGCTGCGACCGGTTCCGCGACGCTCGCGCAGCAGCAGCTCCACGTTCCGATGCCTCGTGTCCTCGCGGATGCGGGCGTACAGCGCATCGACCGCCTCCTCCTCACCTTCCAGCACCTGGAGAAAGGTGCCTTCGTGCTCGACCAGGAACCCCGTGATGCCAAGCATCCGATTGCGCCGGGCGCTTTCGATGCAGATCGCCATGAGCTCGGAGAAGGGAAGAAGCGTCGCCGCGTCACTGCGGTACAGGATGGTGAGCATCGCGCGTCGTTCCCCTATGTGCCAGCCGTCCACCCGGAGGGTGCGCCTCAGCCGGTCGAGCGTCCATGCTGCGCGGAGCCGCGCGCAAACACGTGGCGGCGATTCGGCTGCTGTGACCTCACCCTCTCCGAAAAGGCTTTGTTAACTATCCCAAAGATAGGTTGGAACGCATCCGCCGACACCCCTTACGGCATTTCCGGAACACCCACCAATGACCGCTCACGCCGATAGCGATGACATGTCGGGCGGCGTGCCGCGCAAGAAATTCAGCGGCAAGAAGCTCGTCCTGTTCGTCATCCTGCCACTGCTGCTGCTGGTGGGGACGGGGGCGGGCGTGTATTTCAGCGGCGTCCTCGACATGCTCCTCGGCCACAAGGAGGAGGAGCATCCGGCTCCCACGGAAGCGGCTCCCCAGGAGCACGCCGGGCCGCCGGTCTTCTACGACCTGCCGGACATGCTGGTGAACCTGAACACCGCCAACCGCCGGCCGGCCTTCCTGAAGATCAAGATCTCCATCCAGGTCGCCAAGCCGGAGGATGTGCCGGCGATCGAGCATGTGCTTCCGCGCATCGTCGACAACTTCCAGGTCTATCTGCGCGAGCTGCGGCTGGAGGATCTGAAGGGCTCGGCCGGCATGTACCGGCTGCGGCAGGAGCTTCTGATGCGCATCACCGCCGCCGCCCATCCGGTGAAGGTGAAGGACATCCTGTTCCGGGAAATGCTGGTCCAGTGAGCCGGGGACGCGGAGACGAGACATGAGCAACCCCGACGAGCTGAGTGAAGAGGAACGGCTTGCCGCCGAATGGGCCGCGCTGGCGGAAGACGGCGGCGACATGGGCGGTGGGGACGACGGCGGCGGCTCCACCCGCGTCCTGAACCAGGACGAGATCGACAGCCTGCTCGGTTTCGACCAGGGCGGGGCCGGCGACGGCGACAACTCCGGCATCATGGCGCTGGTCAACTCGGCGCTGGTGAACTACGAACGCCTGCCGATGCTGGAGGTGGTCTTCGACCGCCTCGTCCGCATGATGTCCACGAGCCTGCGCAACTTCACCTCCGACAACGTCGAGGTCAGCCTCGACCAGATCTCGTCGGTGCGCTTCGGCGACTACCTGAACTCCATCCCGCTGCCGGCCATGCTGAGCGTCTTCAAGGCGGAGGAGTGGGACAACTACGGCCTGATGGTCGTGGATTCGGCGCTGATCTACTCCATCGTGGACGTGCTGCTGGGCGGCCGGCGCGGCACCGCGGCGATGCGCATCGAGGGGCGGCCCTACACCACCATCGAGCGCAACCTGGTCGAGCGGATGGTGCATGTGGTGCTGTCCGACCTGTCCGCGGCCTTCGACCCGCTGTCGCCGGTCACCTTCCGTTTCGACCGGCTGGAGACGAACCCGCGCTTCGCCACCATCGCACGGCCGGCCAACGCCGCGGTGCTGGTCAAGCTGCGCATCGATATGGAGGATCGCGGCGGCCGGCTGGAGCTGATGATCCCCTACGCCACGCTGGAACCGGTGCGCGAGCTGCTGCTCCAGATGTTCATGGGTGAGAAGTTCGGCCGCGACAGCATCTGGGAAACCCACCTGGCGTCGGAGCTGCTGGTCACCGACGTCGATCTGTCGGCGGTGCTGGACGAGATCACCATGACCCTGCACGACGTGCTGAACTGGCGCGTCGGCACGCGAATCCTGCTGAACGCCACACCCGACGGGAGCATCGAGCTGCGCTGCGGCGACGTGTCGATGTTCCAGGGCCGCATGGGTCGCAAGGGCGGGCACATCGCCGTGCGGATCGAAAAGGAACTGCCGAAGCAGGAGGTCATGCGGCTATGACGCCCAACCTGTCACTGTTGGTCGATCTGGTGATGGTCGGGCTGCTGGTCGCGACCATCGCCTACGCGATCATCCTGAACAAGCAGATCGTCAAGCTGCGCGACAGCCGCAGCGAACTGGCCGAGCTGATCCGTGGCCTGAACGAGGCGACCGCCCAGGCGGACGCCGGCGTCAAGGGGATGCGCCGCGCCGCAACCGACAGCGGGGAGCAGCTTCAGCGCGCCATCGACAAGGCGGCCGCGCTGCGCGACGAGCTGACCTTCATGGTGGAGGCGGGGGAGGTGCTGGCGGACCGTCTGGGCGCCACCGGCGGCGAGCGTCCGCGGGCCGCCGCACCGGCGGCACCGCCCCAGCGCGCCGCTGGTCGGCCGGCGGTGGCCCCG
>OFDN01000288.1_pt1 | contig 45534 bp, 46 predicted proteins | sample 1520971 | NCBI WGS metagenome assembly OFDN01 (sample SAMEA94257418, study PRJEB24077) | hot springs metagenome | biome: Aquatic biome; feature: Geographical feature; material: Water | place: India | collected 2012-06-12 | depth 5 m | reverse complement strand
GGCCGAAGGCCCCGAGTGCAGCGACGCCCGGTGTGGCCACGCCGCTCTCGGCCGGGGTTAGGATGGTGTTGTGAAGCACATCCAACCTTGAACGGAGAACGACATGACCACGGAGAAGAAGGTAGCACGGCGCAAGCTCACTTTGCTCGAGCTTGCCGGCCAACTTGGCAATGTAAGCAAGGCCTGCCGCATCGTCGGCTACAGCCGCCAGCAGTTCTACGAGATCCGGCGCAACTTCCAGACCTACGGCGCCGACGGCCTGCTCGACAGGATCGCCGGCCCGCGCAACCCGCACCCCAACCGGGTCGGCGAGGACGTCGAGAAGGCGATCCTCGACCATTGCCTGGCCCATCCCTGCCACGGCGCCCTGCGAGTCGCCGGCGAACTGGCGCTGGCTGGCATCCAGGTCTCGTCGAGCGGGGTGCGCGGCGTGTGGAGCCGCCACGGCCTGCTTGGCAAGCACGACCGCTTGATGCGACTGGAGAAGGCCTCGGCCGACCGCGTCGTGCAGCTCAACGAAGAGCAGGTCGCCGCGCTCGAACGCTTCAGCCCCGAGTTCCGCGAACGCCACATCGAGGCCCACTACAGCGGCGATCTGGTGGCCGTCGATACCTTCTTCGTAGGTCACCTGAAAGCGATCGGCAAGGTCTACCTGCAGACCGCCATCGACTGCTGCTCACGCTTCGCCTGGGGCCGGCTCTACACCAACAAGATGCCGCTGACTGCCGTGCATCTGCTCAACACCGATGTTGTGCCCTTCTTCGAGGAATACGGCGTGCCCATCAAGACCGTATTGTCGGACAATGGCCGAGAGTTCTGCGGACGGCCCGACCGCCATCCCTACGAGCTGTACCTTCAACTCGAAGGCATCGAGCAGCGCAAGACCAAGGTCCGGCGCCCACAATCCAACGGCATCGTCGAGCGCTTCCATCGCACGCTACTCGACGAGCACTTCCGCATCGAAGGGCGCAGGACCTGGTTCGAGACCGTCGAGCAGATGCAGGAGGCGCTCGACGCCTACCTCGTCACCTACAATACCGCGCGGCCGCATCAGGGCCGTGGCATGAACGGCCGCACACCCGGACGGGCCTTCGTTGATCGCATCCCCGCAAACAACAACCCGAAGGAGGACAACCAGCAGAACATCGATCAGACTGAAGCCGCCTGACTACCGGTCAGGGCGCGGCAACTGTCAGCCGATTACCGTCCCAGAACAACCAATGTAAAGTCCGATGGCAGCATCAAGTGCAGGCTTAGCCTCCTCTCGCCTCTGTCGTTTCCTCCGGATGAGCGACGACGCGCCAGCGCCGGCCGCAGCCGACGTCGGCATCGCCATGGGCACCGGCACCGACGGCGCGATCGAGAGTGCCGGCGTCACCCTGCTCAAGGGAGCTCTCATGGCGATCGTCAAGGCGCGGCGTTTGTCCCAGGCGACCATGCGCAACATCCGGCAGAACCTGTCTTTCGCCTTTGTTTACAACGCCGCCGGCGTGCCGATCGCGGCCGACGTGCTGTATCCGCTCTTCGGCATCTTGCTGTCGCCTATCATCGCGGCAACAGCCATGGCGCTGAGCTCGCTGAGTGTCATCGGCAATGCGCTTCGGTTGCGCACCCTGCATCTGTAAGGGCGAGGAGATCCCGCCGCCATGAACTCATTCGAGGTCGTGTCGACGGGAGATGCACGCGCCACAATGGTCCAGGTCTTGCTTTCAAGATTGCAACGATCATTGAAGTCGTGGGCGTGGGGGCCATCGTCATCGCGGCAGTTGCGTCGACTAACGTTTTCGCCAAGGCGGGGGTGAGGAGTGGCTGGAATGGCGCGATGCCGAGCTATCTGGCTGATCTCGGCCGCGGCATATTGCTGGGGCTGGAGTTCCTCGTAGCGGCCGATATCCTCGTAGCGGCCGATATCATCGGAACCGTCGCCCTGGCACCGACCTTTCACAGTCTCGGCGTGTTGGGGTTGATCATCACAATACGAACCTTCTTGAGCTTTTCGCTCGAAGTCGAGATCGAAGGACGATGGCCATGGAAGCGCACTGAATAGGTTCTCCAAACACCAACGGGGCAAGAAGCCCGACGCCGCGATTTGAGAGCTCGAGGCAGCCGCAACCGCACATCGTTGATCCAGATCAAGGAAAACCGGGCCGACAGGGCCTAGGTTTAGCATGGTCTTTTTATGCAACAGTCGATGATACTGGCTTGCTCTCGGCTTCTGACGCATAGTCGAAGCGCCATCAGTTGTGTGCCGTTCGGCCAACCCTGAACCACGCTGATGTGGAATGCGCGTTTTGGGCATAGTCTTCGTAGCCTTGATATGCGCACTCGCCTTTGGTGGTGCGGCGTCGGCTCATTCGCCTGTTCATCATGAGCAGCGAGCTGCTCCTACCCACGCGGATCATTCCGTCCAGGGCGACGCCTCGCGATCCACACACGCAGTTGGACCGCGAGAGCGAGCAGCGGCTGCCTTGGCATTCACAGCCTTGGCTCTGCCACGGGACATCGGTAGTCCGAACGAAATTTCATCGGATGTCGATCTTAGCGGCGACTGCTGCGGGGTCGCTTGCCATGCCGCAATCGGCGGCAGAACCTACGACAGTCGAACATGGCACTTGCCACTCAGCGCAATTATCACCGTAGCGCCATCGCTGCACGGCTCAAAGCAAGGTCGGCTAGAGAGACCTCCGCGCATCTTCTGATCCAGTCGTCGTCGTGAAAGGCAGAAGCTCGGCGGCCCTTTAGGCCACCGGGGCGGCAATTCGCGTACGACCATCTGAGGGACGACACGGATCTGACGATTCGTGCGCCTTCACGTTCGCGCTTCTCTCTCTTCTTGATCACGGCATAGCTATGAAATCCCAACCGTGCCTGAGCCATGACGCTCTTCCATGCGCTTGCCCAGAGCCGCCTATCAGTCAACTTCGCCGTCGCGAGCTTGAGACCAAACCTTGTCCCGTTAGCGACCCTTCTGGGCCGATGGGGGACAAGACACTCGGTCCGGCGAGCGGGATTGACCACTTGGGCGATGTCCCTGCTAGACGCGCGTACGTCAATGATCCGTTGGCAAAGCTTTGTGTCCAGTTTCCGCATATGAGGTACTCAGCAGGCCGCCCCCTGTTCCGCCAGGGGGATGCAGCGGATGCAATCTTTTACATCGGCTACGGCCAAGTGCACCGGTTGGTGACGACCGAGAAGGGCGATGACCGGCTTGTCGCGATTCTCGGCCCCGGTGCTTTTTGTGGCGAGGAATGCCTCGCGAATAAGCCGTATCGCACCACGTCAGCCGTTGTCGTTGAAGACGCTGAAATCGCGAGGATCGAGAGGAGCTTGATGCCCAACTTGCTCCGGGAGTGGCCAGACCTCGCCGGCGCTTTTACAGCATTCCTGGTTGCGCACAGCCTCGAAACCGAAGCCGCCTTGATCGACCAGCTCGTCGGATCGGCCGAACAGCGTTTGGCGCGCGTACTGCTCAAACTTGCCAACGTCGGCAACGGGAGTCGCGACTTCGGCATCACATCGAACGTCAAGCAGGAGATGCTGGCAAATCTCATCGGCTCAACGCGCCCAAGAGTGAACTACTTCCTGAACAAGTTCAGGCGTCTCAACCTAATCGAATACGGAGGCCACCTGCCGCCCGGCACAATAAAGGTGCATACTCGTTTGAGACGAATGGGCGAAATAGATTGAGATGCCGACGCGTTCGATTGCGTCGCCTCATTGGCGACGAAGCCAGCACTAGTCCTGCGCCAGACGCCCCGGGCCACTGACGCGAGGTCATTGCACGCATGGTTCCGAGTCTCAAATTGGACAGCGCGAACCGCACGCTTGGCCCAAGGTTTTGCTGAAGGAGATTTGCCATGACGAATCGTTGGACACCTGCCTTAGCAATTGCCGCGAGTGCGGTAGGATTCATGATGTTGACTCAAGTCACCTGGGCGCAGTCAACCGATGCCACGAAAAGCCAGCACATGCGGGGCGGGACGCAACCCGGACCCGGGACGCACGGCCACTCCTCTTCGCCTAAGCCGGGTGAAACGAAGGAGATTCAACAGCAGCAGCACACCATGCCGGCCACGCCTAACCATTCGAGTGGACCAGCTACCGGCAAGCCTACTCAGTAGGCCGGGGCCCCCTCCTGACGGGACTGCCGCAACACTTCCGCTCCGATAAGGCGAGGTACAGAGGCGCGCCCGCGGGCAAATGAAGCGCCAAACCGGCTCTACGAGGAGAGAGACAAGCATCGCTGGTGGACCGGTAAGGCGTGTGTCTTCCTGGCGCAATTGCTTAGCCCCAGCCAAGGCCGCGCCCTTCTTCTTGTGCCGCTCCTTGTAGCCTTGACGACTCACCAATCGTGTCGGCCGCTAAGTCCGTTACTTCCTTTGGCGTGCGCTGTGTGATTCCACGAACAAGATACCGAAGGCTGCGACGAGCAGGCCCAAGAAGGTAGAGGTTTCAATATCCTCTCCGAAGAACAGTGCGCCGTAGCCCAGTGCGATGAACGGCGTCAAGAAAGTGAAGGCATTGCCTTCATGCAGCGGGACGCGGCTCCGGAGTACAAACAATAGGCACCGAACCAGGGCTGTGCCAACCAAGGCAAGACCGAGCCGGCTTCCAACAAAACTGTAGGACCACACAACGGCCAGCGGATCTTCGACAACAACAGCGGCAACACTCAACGGCATGAAGCCGAAAAGACACTGTGCAGACGTAGCCACGATCGGATCAACGTTGCCAGCGACTTTGCGAGTGAGGACATTGCCAGTTGCGACACCTGTGGCTGCAATCACGAGGTACGAAAAGCCTAGAGAGAAGTCGGTGGAGCGACCGCCCACCCAAGGTGGGATGGCAATAACGAGAACGCCCCCAAAACCGCGCATCAGACCGATGACCTGAAGGGAAGTCGGCCTCTCCGCCCGGAGCGGATATGCCAATAGAGCGGCAATGAACGGCCGCACGTGAGTAATCGTGGTCGCCATACCAGGCGAAACAAACTCGGAACCTCTGAACATTCCCAGGTAGCCAAAGCTTATCGTTCCGACGCCGATGAGCGCGAGATATGCCCACGTACGCGGTTCACGAGGTATCGGGCGACCAAAGCGGATCGCAACTCCAGCCAATACTGCGCCAGCAACCAATGCTCTTAGGGCGGCGAAAGTCAAATGCGGAGCACTGCTCGCACCCATGAAAATGAGCGGATAGCAGAGGGCCTCCAATGCTGCAACGATGGTAAGACCAAACCTGTCCAACGTTGAGGTGGAATGGCTCATGCGACGCAAGTCATCTTGCCCTCTAAGACCCATGGAGCGCGGAGCATGTGCTGCACGCGACCTCGCCCGGCTTCAGGTAAAATCAATGGTTGTCGATAAAGGGATCTGGGCTTCAGTTGGCGAGCGCCTCCCCTCCCTCCGGCGATCGTCAGACACCCGACAAGCGGCGAACCTGCGAATCCGACTCAGCGACGATCGTCGTCATAGCGATAGCGGTGATCGGCCGGATGGCGCACTTCCGGAAGCCTGAGCCAAGCTCTTACGAGATCCATTCGCAGCATGGCTTCATGGTCTTTGTCCTCTTCGCACAAGCGGAGCGCCAGCCGTAGTTGGCCGCGCATATACCAGACCTCGAGCGGTGTATGGACGTGATCGGGCGGCTCGGGCTTGCCTGGCACGGCGATGGATCGCCACTCTGATACCAAGTCATCAAGCGCCTTGCGGCATGTGTCAGTGGCCCGTGCAATACCAGGCAGGGCGATAGTCGCAATGACCAAGACTCCGAGGCATATCGCGCTGCTGATGCCTTTCCTGCCCGGATGTCCCGATTGTCGCTCATTCTTCATCGTTCGCAGTCCGGCGAGAGGGTACGAAAAAGAGTCTCGATAGCCGCGGGACAAAGCCAGGAACGTCGCGTCGATAGCGTTCATACAGACTGCCGAATTCGGCGGCGGCAGCCCGCTCCTCGACGCGAGCCAAGCGCACATACATGAAGACGAGTACGGGGAACATCCCCAGAGTCAACAAGGTCGGCCACTGAAGCAGGAAGCCATACATCACAAGGATGAAGCCGACGTATTGGGGATGACGCATGTATCCATAAACGCCAGTCGTGACCAGCTGGTGCTGTCGTTGGCCCTGATAGAGCGCCTTCCAGCCTACTGATATCAGCAAGAAGCCCGCACCGATGAAGAGGAAGCTCAACACGTGGAACCGGCCGGCGTGTGGATTAGCCTGCCAGCCAAACATCATCTCGAGAAGATGACCGGCGTCGTGGGAGAACCAGTCGACATTAGGGAATCGACTCTGCAACCGGCCTGACAAGACGTAGATCGTCAGCGGAAAGCCATACATTTCGGCGAACAGGGCAACCAAGAAGGCACTGAAGGCGCCAAAGGAACGCCAGTCTCGCCCTGTATGCGGCTTGAAAAAGGTGAAGGCGAATTCGATGAAGATCACCGAGTTGACGATGACCAGAGACCTGAGCCCACAGGCAGGAGAGTGATCTTGCAAGATCGCCTTCGTCATCAGTCGGGATGGGTTTCGTCAAGCCGATCATCAGCGTTGCGACGCTGCCCGCCGTGACCGCCGTGCCCATAATGCATGAAGAGATGCATCACAAGACACAGCAAGAGAACGAGGAAGGGCAGAACACCTAGAACGTGCGCTCGGTGTTCGGTAAGCAGGAGAAAGCCGCCTGCAGCGAGGAAGCCGATCAGCACCCACGGGAACGGTTGACGCCACCAAGCTGGCTTATTTGTATGATCCACTTGTCGGTCGGCCCCTCTGTGTTGATCGAGGCGCGCCGCCAGAAGTCGTTGGGCGCTTCGAGCGTGGCCCCTTCTGAGGAACGCGTGCACTGGCGCGCGCTGTAGATCCGCGAATGGCTGGGCGTCTTGCCATTGACCATGGTAGATGAGCCGCAAGTCGGGGGCTTGTGAGAATGCAGGAGCCCGTGATTGTTAAACAGCGGACCAAGGTTCCGAAACCACCAACGAAATACGGTTTGAGCGATGAGGGATGAACCTTACTGGTAGTTCACCCTTCGCTGATATCCAATTTGGGACATCGCCAGAGGTATTCGCTTGAGCGCAACAATGCGAAGCGTCGAGCCCTCTTCTCTTTTCCGTATGTCCACTCCCCTAGTGATGTTTGTACCAGCCCACCCCCCTGATGTCGTTCCAAGCATCAGTTTGATGGCAGAGATAGCATTGCTCGACCCGGGCATGCTCTTGGCCCGCCACCTTCTTCGAGACCATCTCGAAGTGACCCATGTAATGACTGGGCGGAGCTTGATGGCACTGCGCGCACTCGGTCGAACTGGGCGACGGGTGTTTGAAGCCGGCCACATTCCACGTCACCGTCGAATGGCAGGCAGCGCACTCCTTACCGAACAGGTCGCGGTGCGGACTGCGGTTGCTGTGACAGGCGAAGCAATCGAGCGTGCCCAGGTCAGTGGACGCGTGACCCGACAGTGGCGCAAACCAGGGAGACGGTTGGTTCACAAGCCTCGAGCGCCCAATTGCGATCAGAGCATCGTGGTCCATGCGGGTCGGACGGACTTCACCCAAATGCTCGACGTGGCATGTCGCACAGGTCTGAATGGTCGCGTGAAAGGCCGTCGATTCGCGGGCGAGCGTCGTAGCGTCGGCCGCATGACATGAGATGCAGGCTGCGGCTTCCGCGCCCTTGACCGGCGTATGGCACGCCTCGCACTGATTGGAGAGAAAGGCATGCTTGGTTGAAAGGGCGCCCGGCCTCACCAATGTGGCCCAGTGAGGCAAGCTGGCCGATCCCTTACGATAGACGGTACCGACAGCTATGATAGAGCTGGCGACAGTCGCCGTTACAAGCGATAGGTAAATAAGCGCCTTCCATTTCATGGAAGCCACCGCAGCCCATAATAGATGCCCCCGCCGATATGCAGCAACAGGAGCCCGTACATTAGAATCGACGCGACGATGTGGACGACAATCCATCGACCGGCGATACGTTTGGCGGTGTCGCGCATCCCGAGCGAGTATTCGATGTCTGCAATCGCATCGACGAGTGTCAGGATAGGGACATCCGGTGCGGCTGCGCCGACAGTGGCTTGGCGCCCGAGGTGAAGCGCGATGCGATCATAGGCCGTGCGTAACGTCCCGAGCAGCGCCTGCTGCCGGCGTACTTCCGTCCCGAGATGTGCAAGATAGTAACGGCCGATAAAGCCCGTCCCGATCACAATCACAATATCCGCAATCAGCGCGATGCCCAGGCCGCTTTGATATTTGTGTCCCGAATGCAGGATGGCAATCAGGGATGCTAGAAGCCCGCCGTAGATGTGGAAGCTAAGAAGGCGGCCCAGCGAAACATGCCGCGTCACGCGAACTTTCAGCCAACCGATGTACTTGACGGCGGGGTAGACGAGCGCCAGCAGCATGAAAGTTGCTGCCATGATCCCCAGTACTCCGCCGGCCAGGCTGCCCGCAAAGCGCGGCGAAACGTGCAAGAGATAGCCAGGCGCAAGGAAGAGCAGCAGTGTTCCGAGCGCCAGGACGACAACTCGCTCTTTGTCGCCCATGTCAGGCGTCGACCGTGATGTCGCCCAGAGAATGGGCTTGGCAGGCGAGTATTATCCCGGACGCCTTATCGTCGTCCGTCAGCGCGTTTTGAACCTCCATAGCAACCTGACCAGCCAGCAACTTGGTCTTGCAGAGGCCACAGGTCCCTACGCGGCAGGAATAGTCGATCGGCACGCCGATCGACTCCGCCACCTCAAGGACCGTCTTGTCGGGCGGGAGAGGCGCTGATTTGTGAGACCGGTCGAAGGAGATGGTCGCCGTCGCCGGACCCGCCACCGGTATGGATTCCATCAACGGAGGTGTGGCAGCCTCGACCCGCTCGACAAGCTCCGTCACCATCAAAGGTGGCGGTGGGGGCGGCAGAGGACGCGGCGGCGGCACGGCCCCGGTGGCCGGACCAAAAGCTTCAGTCTTGACCTGGTTGGCTGGCACACCCAATTCGCTCAGGATGCGCCGTATAGCCTCCATCATGGGCGGTGGACCGCACAGGTGCACGCGTCGACTTTCTAGTGAAGGTACTGCATGGGCGAGTGCGTCCTTCGTTATCTGGCCTTCCAAGCCCATCCATGCTGATCCTTCCGACCTCGCGCCGACCGACGCCACAACATGAAGCTTGGGATGACGGCACTGCAGGTACTCGAGCTCTTCACGGAAGATCAGCTCGTCGGTGTTCCGTGCAGCAAGGATCAGGAAGATCTCGCCTGGCCAGCTCATGTCCGTCAGATAGCGGATCACGCACATCATGGGCGTGATACCGACGCCGCCGGCGATCAGGACGATACTTTCGGCGTTTCCCCCATCGAAGGTGAACACACCCGAGGGGCCACGAAGCTGCAGCACGCTGCCAGGCACGACGCTGTCGTGCAGGAAGCGTGAATACGCCCCCTCCTCCTCGCGCTTGACGGTGACCTCCACGTACGAGGTCCGTGTTGGTGGCGAGGCGATCGTGTAGGATCGGCGCACCAGTCTGCCGTCGATCTGCGCTGAGAAAGTCAAGAACTGGCCGGGGGCATAGGAGAACGGGATAGCGCCACCTCCTGGCTCAACCAGCCGGAAGGTCTTTACGAGAGGTGTTTCACGAACAATGCTGGCGACGCGCAGCGTTCCGGACCATGTCGATATAGACGTTGGAGGCGATGGTAGCGGAGGTGACTGCTGGACCTTTGTCGACGGCGGTGGTGGAGGGGATACCGCTGGAGTCGTGGGCGTAGGGGAGGCAGAGATCGGTACGGGCGCACGACCCTGCGCTGGTTGGGGGCCGGCTGGTCGAGTCAAACGATTGACCAAAGCAAGCGAGCGATGTCGACGCCCAACACCGACGACAAGCATCGTCAGCGCGAACAGCAGTACCACCGTCATGGAGACGATGTGGAACCAAGACAGGTTGAGCGGTCCAACCTCTTCTTGTACTGGCGAGGTCGGCCGAGCGAGATTCATCTGGTCACGGAACCAGCTCAAGGCAATCTCGTGGGGCGGACTCCCCTCTGCGGGCGCACGCAACGCTGATGTGCCGCTCTCGATCTCTGCCAACGCAGCACGCTGGCGAGACAAGGCGGCTGACATTGCGGCCGCGTCATTATTCATCGCAGCGCGGTGATAATCGTCCTGCCCCTGTACGAGTGCCGCGTTGCCGGCGACAATTCGGGCTCGCGCGTCCGTCTCTATCTTGAGACGGGCTTCCGGGGTCATGACCGGCAACTCCATCAGCTGGGGATAGAGCTGCTTTCTGGGTGGGCCGCCCATCATCGTGCCCATCATCTCCATGCCGCCGGCGGATGATGGTGCCGGTTGGCCGGCAGACGGAGCGGACGGCGTCTGACCGGGATGATGCTCGGAATGGGAATCTGCGGGCTGTGCAGCAGCGGGAGCTGCACCTCCAAAAACGGCTACCGCCAGAAGCATCAAGCCACGGCGCATCGCCTTATTGCGGGCCGGCGGATATTCACTCTTCACCGCTGCTTCCCAATATTACTCGATGTTCTTGACACACCTTTGCTGGACGCTCTGCACGCGTTGCCCCTTCAACAGATTGACGAGCGACGTTGACTTCAGGATGAACAACCCTGCCCCGCATGGTTACAAGCATCCTTGCCTACTGCCCGACCTTTTCCGCATCGGTTCTGCGTCTATTGATCAACGAGGCGAATTGCGCTGTCCAATTTGAGACACATATGCAGATTTCTAGCGTGATCTGCCGCCTGCCGGGCCCTCAATGGCGCCCCCTCAATCTGCTCGACCTGGGACTGTCGCGATCGCTTAGGGCATCAAGCTTGGCGAGTTCACTCCCACCGCAATAGCCTCGGCCCCTGAGATGTCCGGCGCAGAAACGGGCGGCCTATTGCTTTGCCGCATGTCCCTGTACGAGCCCGCCGCAAAATTCGCGCACGTGTCCCAAATGGGACAGCGTGATCAGCCTCGTCGGCCGAATACTTTCAAATGCATCGCAACGAGGCACGGCACGGCCAGAAGGCTGGCTCTAGAGGGGGATTGACGTGAAAGCACGCCGACCGCCCGGAACCGCTCAAACACATATTGCTACGTCACTGGCCACGAACGGCATTGCCTCAACTTAGAGGACGCCCGACTGCCCCGCGTTCCGCGCCGCTGCGAAAGAGCAGGCAACCACGTAGCTGACAAACTGGCTTTCAGAAGAAAGGAACTCCCATGACACGTATGAACTTCTTGTCTGCTGCAAGCCTAGCGACGATGGCGACCATCGTACTTGCCCCGGCGATCGGTTCTTCGCAGACCCTCGATCCGACAAAGACCGTCGTTGCGCAGATGATGGACGACGATAAGGGCATGAAGGGTATGAAGGGCCAAGGCGGGCAAGGCCAGGGCATGCAGAGCCAGGGAAAGAGCATGGGCATGGAAGGCCATAACATGGGAGGCTCGGGCATGCAGAACATGCAGACACCTGGTGATTGCTCTGGCGGACAGTGCGGAGCGATGCAAGGTCCTGGCGTGCAGGGTCAAGTGGCTGGGCCAATGGGACCCGGAGCCATGATGGGCCCCCAGATGATGCAGATGATGATGCAAACCCGCATGATGGATCTGCCCACGGACCACATCGACGGTCGCATCGCCTACCTTCATGCTGAGCTGAAGATCACCGAACCGCAGATGCCGGCATGGACCGAGTTTGCGACCGTTATGCGAACGAATGCAAAGCGCGTCGAATACGCCCAAAAAGGCCAGCCGCAGCGGACCACGACAACCGCCGCCGACCGACTGGACGATCAAGAGCGCTGGCTCACGGTGCGCCTGGAAAGCGTGAAGGCGTTGAAGTCCGCCTACGCGAAGCTCTATGCGGCACTCGACGACAAGCAGAAGAAAATCGCCAACGAACTCATCGCGCCGCACATGGGCATTCGGTAGCAAGCGAGCGCACCGTGGCCCCCCGGCGATATCGCGTCCTCGGCTGATGTAAACCCAGTATCCCCCAACCTCAGCAGGGGGCGCGATATCGTTTTCTTACCGCATTGGTGTCGCCAAAAGCCAACTAAGAGACCGTCGCTAGTCGGAAGGAGGCGGCGCCATGGGAGCCCGTCCATCGCTCTACGAAGAATTACGAAGCCAAGGTGTATCACGGCGCGGCTTCCTGAAGTTCTGTGGGTACATGAGCTCGGTGCTAGCCTTGCCGGCGGGAAGCGCGGAAGTGATTGCGCAAGCTCTTGCGTCCAAGCCCCGGCCAAGCGTGATCTGGCTGTCGGTACAAGAATGCACCGGCTGCAGCGAATCGTTGCTTCGCTCCTTCGAGCCAACTCTGGAGAGTTTGATCCTCGACTCCATCTCGTTGGTCTACCACCACGTGCTTCAATCGGCAGCCGGCGCAGCGGCGGAGGCAGCGCGCGATCGGGCGATCGAGCAGAATTGGTGCAAGTAATTCCTCATCGTCGATGGCTCAATTCCCGGAAAGGATGCGGGCGCGCGGTCAACGACCGGAGGCAAGGCAGGCCTGTCGCTGGTCCAAATGCGCGCCGGTGCAGTATCCTTATGGGAGCAGCACCTTCGCTTGAAGCGCAGATGAGCGTCTTTTGACATATCTTGCAGAGGTGCGCGGAAGCGAGGGACAGAATTCTCATTGTCCATAGTGTGAGAAGCGTCCTCAAAGTCTTGGACATGGTCAAACGACATCTGCCACAGGATCGTAGTGCGGTCGTGCTCCGCTGCTTTACGGGCAGCAGGAGCGAAGCACGGCGCGCCGCCGCATTGGGATGCTACATCTCGGTCAATGCGCAAATGATCCGCCCCGAGCACGGTCGCACCCTTTTCGCCGACCTTCCGTTGAATCGGATCGTGACGGAGACCGTTGGTCCTTTCTCCCAAGTCGACGGCCGCCCGCCGGAGCCAGCGGATGTGCGAGCGGCGGTCGGGGCGATTGCCGGCGCTCGCAACTTGCCTAAGGAAGCGGTCACCGGAGCGATCCACACCAACCCCCAGTCTTTACTGTGTACATGTTTGCAACCAACATCGTTGACTCAGGGGGCGCTCGAAACGGTCCACGTTTACTAAGCGGTCACCGACGAGGTTCACGCAAGGAGAGGTCCGACCGCGTTCAGGATCATTGTTGCCCAGGCACTTCGCGGCACGGCATTCGGCAAAGGAGTCGCGCCGAACAGCCGGAACGCCTTTGCCAATACCTTGGTCAAGAAAGCCTCCTGGGCGTCGGCAGGCCAGTCTCGCAGCGTGCGATTGAAGAGAAGTTGGGCGGACGGGCGGCCTCACCAGCCACTGGAAACCGCACGTCGTCGAAGCAAGCGAAGCCGAGTTCCGCCCCGCGTATAGGCAGGGCACGGAAATGACTAAAGACGAGGTTGGCTCGGCGCAAAACGAACGCCCAGGCGCGGAAACTCCATGGCAAGGTCGACGCCACGTTTGAGGGAACTACTGTAGGTGATGATAGGCGAGCCCGTGACCATCCGAAATTCGCCGGTATCCTTAAAGTACGTCCTCACGTTCTCGCTCTCGCGCGGAGCGTTCATCACCGACGAAATCCAGTAACGCACGTAACCCTCGCTCGTGGGTCCGAAGTCGCCCCTGTACTCACAAACGAAGTGCAACACCAGCTTATGGTTTTGCAATGGGAAAACGATATGATCACCTCAGCCTTGAAGAGCGGTGCCAGGTTACCGGGCTACACGAGGCCGGCTATTCGACCCGCCAGATCGGCGGCAGCTCTGGATCGCGCGCCATCGAGCATCTCTCGGGAGCTGAAGCGCAATCGCGGCAAGCAGGTCGGTTACAAGCCGGCCTACGCCTATATCTGGGCGCCGGTCGGCCCGCGCCCGCTGATGGTGCGCGATAACCGGTACGCCTCGGCTTACCTCTTTGGCGCCATCTGTCCCGACCGCGCCGTCGGCGCGATGGTCGTCATGCCGGAGGTCAACGCCGAGGCGATGAGCCATCTTCTGAAGGCGATCAGCGAAGAGGTCTCGCCGCAGGCCCATGCCGTGCTGATCTGCGACGGGGCCGGCTGGCACCAGACCGGCAGGCGATTACGCGTGCCCGACAGCATCGCCCTGTTGCCCCTGCCGCCATACTCGCCGGAACTCAACCCGATGGAAGCCGTCTGGCGCTACTTGCGCGAAAACTCCTTTCTCGCGGATCTGGGACACCTATGACGACGTCGTCGATGCCTGCTCAGCCGCGTGGCGCTTCCTTATCAACCATCCAGGTCGCATCCGATCCATCGGTACACGCAAATGGGCGTGCGTCACACTTTAAGCAAGTTGGTACGTCTGTTGGGATGGCCATCGACGATGCGGATGATGATGTCGGCCAGATCGTTGTACGATTCGACGTCGATCCACCTGCAAGTAGCGATTAGCGAGGCAATGACGGCCCAATGTTCGGCGCAGGCATCGGAGCGGCGAACAGCGCATTCTTGCGGCTCAAGGCGAGCGGGCGGGTGGCGCGTTCGACGATGTTGTTATCGATCTCGACGCGGCCGTCGTCGAGGAACAGGCATAGGCCCTGCCAGCGTGACAGTGTGTAGCGGATCGCCTCGGCCATCATCTCCAGTGCGCGGTAGACGCATCTCCGCCTACCTAGACATCTCGCGCACTGGATCTTGGAAGGTACCCTTGAAGGGTTTGCCGCCCAGCATCCCCTTCATTGTGCCGCTTTCCGATTGCACCGAGAGTTCTACCGTGCCGGTTCTACCGTCGCTACAGGTCATGGAAGCAGAGCCCGTGTACTCCTCGTCTAGATGCCACCGACCTTCGCAGGCGCTGCCCCTGTTGCTGCTCAGCTTCACCACGCCCGCCATCCCATCAGAGCGCTTGGTAAAGGTTCCTGTGAATTGTTCTCCGTCAGAGGTGCCGCCCGATGCCGGCACCGCGCCAGAACACCCCACCAATGAGAGGAGCAAAATGCAGCAGATTGGCTTTCTCATGTTGTTCTCCAGCAACAACTCTTGTGTGAAATCTACCGTCCCGCAGGATGCGGCATCTACATGCCCTCAAGGTCCAAGATCATGCAGAGGACGTCCTGGCGAACAGGCTGGGACTCCACTTTTTGGAACGCGCGCAGGAGTGCCATAGACTCCCGAGTGGCATGCCCCATGGCAAACGCAGCCTCCTCATGCGAAGCGCGCCTGTAAGCGCTTTTTCTCAAAGGCTCTCCATATCCTCGAAAAAGTATTCCGGAGAAACGTTCAGCAAACGAGCGAAGTCAAACAGGCGCCGGGCAATTGTCCTGTTTTCACCACTCTCGAATCTCTGGATCTGCTTTTGACTTACGCCAGCGTCCTTGCTGAACTTCTTCAAACGAATTTTCAGGGCGAGGCGCCGCCGACGGAGCTGCTGCCCCACATGCACATCTAGGGAGTCGCTGACGCCAGCCTTGACGACCGGTGTTTCTGACGACCCGGGCTCGGGGCGAACTCCTTTCTTCACGGGAGATCACCCCGGTACGCCAAAATTCTCAGCGCATTCAAGACGACAAGCAGCGTCGATCCTTCGTGGACCGCGACCGCCGGCCCTATTCCCAGGCCGATGATTGTCGCCGGCACCAGCAATCCCACCACCCCAAGGCTGACGTACAAGTTTTGCAGGATGATCGAGCGGGTATAGCGGCTGAGACCGACGACGAATGGGAGATGTTCCAGACGGTCTGCCATCAATGCAATATCGGCGGTCTCCAGTGCCACATCTGAACCCGCGGCGCCCATCGCAATGCCAACGGTCGAGGACGCCATAGCCGGAGCGTCATTCACACCGTCGCCAACCATCGCAATCAGGCGTGCTTCTTCCTTAAGTGTTCCAATGGTCGTGACCTTGTCCTCCGGCATGAGATCACCGCGGGCGTCATCAAGGCCCACTTCTCTGGCGATCGCGTCTGCTACCTTCTGATTGTCTCCAGAGAGCATCACCATACGGCCAACGCCCAATTCTCGCAGACGCGCAATGACCTGACGTGCGCCCGCCCGAGGTGCGTCTATCAAGCCGATCACGCCGAGGTCCCTAGTCCCCCTTTTGACAACCATCGTTGTGCGCCCGGATGCGCGCAGCGATAAGATCGCGGCCTGAGCTTCCTGACCGATTGCGGGTACGCCGTCGGCACCGAACATCTCCGCCTTGCCGATCCAGACGACATCGGTTCCGATCTTGGCCCGCACCCCGCGACCGGTGAAGCTCTGAAGATCACCGGCAGGGTCCAGTTTCCGATTACCAAGGCGTTTACTGCCATCGCGCACGATTGCGAGCGCCAAGGGATGGTCGCTGACGGATTCGACTGCCACAGCTACTGCCAGCAGTTCCTCGGCAGTAGCACCGTCCAGCGGTTCGACATCGGTGATGCGCGGACTTCCCTCAGTAAGAGTGCCCGTCTTATCAAACGCAATCGCGCGGACGGCCCCCAATGCTTCGAGCGGCGCGCCACCCTTAATTAGCACACCACCTCGCGCAGCACGTGCGACCCCGGAGAGCGCGGCGCTGGGCGTAGCGATGGCCAGCGCGCAGGGACTGGCGGCAACCAAAACTGCCATCGACCTGTAAAAGCTTGCGGCAAAGGGCTCGTCGACAATCAGCCCGGCTCCAAGAAGTACGATGGCCAGAATTAGGACAGCCGGAACAAAGAACTTCTGAAACCTGTCGGTGAAGCGCTGTGTCGGTGACTTTCGGGACTCGGCCTCGCTGACCATTTTGACGACCCTCGCCAAAACGGTGTCCCCTGCTTTACGTGTGACCTCGATTTCAAGAGCACCAGAACCGTTGATCGTGCCAGCAAAGACACGCGAGGAAGAGGCAATGATTTCGGGCCTGGCGCGAGCCGCGCTAGCGTCTAAGACCGCCTGCTTGTCGACCGGAATGCTTTCACCCGTTACAGGTGCTTGGTTGACACTCGATTGTCCCTGAACCACGAAGCCATCCGCCGGAAGGCGTTCGTTCGGCCGTACAACGATGACATCTCCGATGATCAACTGATCGACCGACACTTCCTGCGTTTCACCCTCGCGCTTTACGATGGCTGTCTGAGGGGCCAGCTTTGCGAGAGCTTCAATGGCCTGGGTAGCGCGTCCCATCGCGAAGTGCTCGAGCGCATGGCCAAGACTGAACAAGAACAGCAGCAATGCGCCCTCGGCCCATGCGCCAAGGATTGCTGCCCCTGCAGCCGCTACCAGCATGAGCGTGTCGATCTCAAACTTCCCACGCCGGATGTTGGCGAAGGCCTCACGCACCGTGTAGAAGCCGCCCGCTAGGTATGCCGCACAATAGAGTGCCACCGACACCCCTTCAGGTGCCCCGCCCAGCTGTTCGGCAGCGAAGCCAACACCGAGCAGCAGACCGCAGACAAGCGAGAATACCAGCTCGGCATACCGACCAAAGAAACCCGCATGTAAATGCGCGTGTTCGCTCCCCTTCTCTTCGTGCCGATCGCTCGGATCAGTATGCGAATGCGGCTTCTGCGTTTTCTTCGTCGGAGACTGGGTCGCCATGATGTCTTCCTAGAACTTAATAGTGGCGGAAGGGCCGTTGGGCGGGGTCAATTCTAGCGACAAGGCGGAATACGGCCGCAGCGCCGAAGTACTGCTACCTGTCAACCTGCCGCTCGTGATTGGCCGAAGCTCGATCCGCTCCCGGTTCGATCCCGAAACGATGGTAACGACAACTTTGTAGTTGCGGATATCAATCGGCACGTTCCGCTCATACGGACACAGCGTTACTTCCCGTTCTCCTACCAGTAGTTCTACCTCCACGCCGGCGATGTCCTGCATCTTGCCGTCATGAGGACCAGTGACAATGTCTCTGCCGTGCTGGGCGTACGAGGTACTCGAGAGGATCAACGCAGCAATCAAGACAAGCGCTTTCATCGACAGACTCCTTGCTGAATCAATTCCCCCGTCACTCTCCCCTGCTCGTTGGAGACGTAAGCGATGCGCATTCGCTTACTCCGCCCTTCGATTTCAACTCCGTTCTCGTACTTCCAGTCGACTAGCTCTTGTCCCCTGCCTTCCTCGACGACCTCCCATGACGCAACGATTGATGCATCCAGTGGCTTGCACAGTCTTTCCAGGCGCTGAGCGACGTTGACCGCGTCACCGACAAGGGTGAACTCATCATGCGACCCGCTACGGAGAACGCCGCCTATCGCGGTACCGAAATGAAGGCCGATGCCAGCGCGAGGATCCACGTCACCCCGCCGCCGCCGCATGGCGGCCCACCGTTGCAGCATGCTTCTTAGGTGGACGGCACATTCCAAAGCTCGGGCGGCGTCGTCCGCTGTTGACTTCGGTTGGCCAAAAGCCGCCATCACACCGTCGCCTATGAACTTGTCGATCATTCCCCCATGGGCGAACACCTCGCGCGTCACGAGTTCCCGGAATTCAGCTAGAAGCCTGGCCAGCGCTTCCAAGGGGATAGACTCACTCAGGCTAGTGAATCCGCGCAAATCGACGAACATCACCGCCACTTCGCGGCGGCCAAGAGCCAACGAAGTTCCGGTCGCCTGCAGTTCCGTCAGGACGGTCGGCGAAAAGAAGCGACTGAGATTGGCGCGCCGCCGCTCGGCCAGGACGGCCGTTTTCAAGAGAACATTGTGGTCATGCGTAAGCAGACCGCATACCAACGCCGCGAAGCCGAATGCCGCTGCGAGAGCCGCCTCTGTAAGGAATGCCGACCAATCCAGGACATGAGGCGCACCCTTGCCCAGGTAGGCCTCCACCGCGACTGTCAGCAGTGCCAGCCACCCGAGAATGACGATCCCCGAAAACAGGAAGACGAGCATCGGCCGCAGGCGCATCGCAGCATGTGTTAACAGTACAAATCCGATAGCAAGTGATGGCGCTGTTAGTGCGTGATCAAGATCCTTGCCGGGTGCGAAAAGGTGCTCATGGAACAGAACGACGACCAGCAGGGCATCGAACACCACGTAGATCCAAGAGAGCCACTTCGGACCTTTGCGAAGTTCCGCGAGGACCAAGGCTACGATCGTAAGGGAACCGTAAGCGACTACAATATTCGCGTGGACGATCCCAGTGTCCTGCGCACCGGCAAGGCCGAGGTTGACGACCAAGATCGCGAGCGCCACCAGACGCAGCCAAGCCGACCGACGCTCACGATGCCAGCGTCGCCGCTCAACGTTCATCAAGAGTTCCTCGGAGGCTAGGTCTGGCATTTTGACGAACACATTCCGGGCAGACGCACCGACAAGAACAGCGGCCCCTGCTCCAAACACGACGCAAGACGCGGCCGCCCCGCAGGGCAGCCGCGCCTAATTCAACTAGAATTTGGCCTGGCCGGATTTTCCGGCAGCGTTCTTCAGCACGAGCGTTACCTGTGCACCGGACGGAATGGCGGCCTTGGCGTCGCCCTTCAGCGAATTGTCACCGGAAACGGCAAGCTGCACGGTTTCACGTGAGGAACCTGCAACAATAAGCACGGAACCGCTGAACCCCTTGGCTGATGTCGGCTTGTTCGCTTCGTCGAGCAAATTGATGGTCACCGTGTTGCCGGACATGACCAACTCGGCATGCACCCCGGCCACATCATGGACCGGCCCGCCATTGGGCCCCTTCGTGGCTGCGTGATTATGCTGCGCGACAGCCACGCCGGCCCACAGCATCAACGCCACCGCTATCAGAAACTTCTTCATGCCATCTCCTCTTTTTGCACGGGTTTGTCTCGGTGAAACAGAGCGTACAGAGCCGGTAGAACGACCAGCGTCAGGATAGTCGACGAGATGATTCCGCCGATGACGACGGTGGCCAGCGGCCTCTGCACTTCGGCGCCCGCGCCGGTCGCGATTGCCATGGGCACGAAGCCCAGCGACGCCACCAACGCAGTCATAAGCACGGGACGGAGCCTCTTCATGGCTCCCTCGCGCACGGCTTCTGCCACCGAGCGTCCCTGGATTCTTAATCCTTGGATGAAGGAGATTATGACGAGCCCGTTCAACACGGCCACGCCAGACAATGCGATGAAGCCAATGCCGGCGCTGATCGAGAGGGGAATATCCCGGAGCACGAGCGCAGCCACACCGCCAGTCAGCGCCAGCGGCACGCCACTGAACACCAAGAGCGCGTCACGGAGTGAACCAAGGCTCATGCAGAGCAAGACGAAGATCAGCAGCAGCGCGACCGGCACGACGATCGCCAGGCGTTTCGTAGCGCCGACAAGCTGCTCGAATTGACCACCCCAACCAATCCAATAGCCCGATGGCAGCTTGACCTGTGCGGCGACGCGGCTCTGAACCTCGCTGACGAAGGAACCGAGATCGCGGTCGCGAACATTTGCAGAAACGACGATGCGGCGCTTGCCATTCTCACGGCTGATCTGGTTGGGGCCCGGCGCAATGTCGATAGAGGCCACGGCAGAGAGCGGCACATACGGGGCCGCCACACCGAGGCCTGTTTGCACGATCGCGCGACTGCCCTTGGCTCCATTCTCCTTTCCTGCCACCTGCGCAGGAATAGGAATTGGCAGCGACGCCAGGGCGTCGACGTCAACGCGCATTCTCTCGGGTAGCCGGATCACGATGTCGAAGCGGCGGTCGCCCTCGAAAATTAGCCCCGCCTCTCGGCCACCAACGGCAATTTCCACCACTTCCTGCAGTTCCGCCAGCGTAATGCCGTATCGTGCGAGAGCCGCACGGTTGGGCTTCACGGTAAGCATCGGCAGTCCGCTCACCTGCTCAGTCTTGACGTCGGCAGCGCCGGGCACGGCCCGAACAACAGCTTCGACCTTGGTCGCGATCGACAGAAGCGTATCGAGATCGTCGCCGAAGATCTTGATGCCAAGATCGCTCCGGACACCGGAGATCAGCTCGTTGAAGCGCATCTGAATGGGCTGGGTGAACTCGTAGTTATTGCCGGGGATCTGCTCGACCCTCTTTTCAATGGCTGCCACCAAGTCGGCCTTGGACCGGTTGGGATCGGGCCATTCGGAGCGCGGCTTCAACATGATGAAGTTGTCGGCGACGTTGGGTGGCATGGGATCGGTGGCCACCTCCGCCGTACCGATCTTGGCCGCGACTTCCTTGACCTCCGGAAACTCCAGAATCGCCTTTTCAAGCGCTTCCTGCATCTGTACCGACTGGGTCAGGCTGGTGCCGGGTATGCGCATCGCATGCATAGCGATGTCGCCCTCGTCGAGCGAGGGAATGAACTCCCCGCCCATCCGGGAGGCTGCCACGCCTGCAACACCGACCAGCACGAAGGCCATCGCGACCACGACGTAGCGCAGCCGGATAGCGCCTTCGAGCGCCGGCGCATAAACACGAAGCGCGCCGCGCATGAAGAAGTTCTCCTTCTCGGAGACCTTTCCGGTCACCAGGAGCGCCACGGCTGCAGGCACCAAGGTCATCGACAGGATGGCCGCGCCCAGAAGCGCCATTAGCACTGTGAGTGCCATGGGCGTGAACATCTTCCCTTCGACGCCGGTCAGCGTGAGGATCGGCAGGTAGACGACGCCGATGATCACAGTTCCGAACAGGCTCGGCTTGATCACCTCCTGTGCACCGGCAAGGATCGTCGCGAAGCGCTCATTGCGTGTCAGCAAACGACCGCGCTTGTGTTGCTCTTCAGCAAGCAGGCGCAGGCAGTTCTCTACCACGATCACCGCCCCATCGACGATGATGCCGAAGTCGATGGCGCCCAAGCTCATCAGGTTGGCACTGATATGGTTCTCGACCATGCCGGTGATGGTGAAGAGCATCGACAGCGGGATGACGCAGGCTGTGACGAAGGCCGCCCGGAAGTTGCCCAGGATCAGGAACAGCACGACCACAACGAGCAGTGCGCCTTCCAGTAGGTTCTTCTCGACGGTCCAGACTGTGGCTTCGACGAGCTTGGTCCGGTCGTAGATCGCGCGTGCGACGACGCCGTCCGGCAGGGAACGCGCAATCTCGTCCAGCCTCGCGCTCACGCGCTGTGCGGCTGTCCGGCTGTTCTCACCGATCAGCAACATCGTGGTCCCGATTACGGTCTCCTTGCCATCGAGCGTCGCGGCACCGGTTCGTAGATCGGTCCCTTCCTTGACCTCGGCTACGTCCGAAATCCGGATCGGCACCCCACCGCGCGTTCCGATGACGATGTCGCGGATTTCCGGCAGCGTGTTCACCTGCCCCGGCGTGCGAACCAGATACTGCTCACCGTTGCGTTCAATGTAGCCGGCGCCGACATTGGCATTGTGTGTTGCTAGCGCCTGCATCACGTCGCGGAACGCGAGGCGATAAGCCATCAGCTTCGCCGGATCGGGCAGGACGTGAAACTGCTTCTCGTAGCCGCCGATCGTGTTGACCTCGACAATGCCTGGCACGGTGCGGAGCTGCGGCTTGATGATCCAGTCCTGGATCGTCCGCAGGTCGGTCGCCGAATAGGGCTCGCCGTCAGACCGCTTAGCTCCTGGCTTGGCCTCGACCGCATACATGTAAATCTCACCGAGACCGGTCGACACCGGCCCCATCGCGGTCTCCGTGCCAGGTGGAAGCTGCTCCTTGGCCTGCTGGATCCGCTCGTTCACGAGCTGGCGGGCGAAATAGATGTCAGTCCCGTCCTTGAACACGACGGTTACCTGGCTCAGGCCATAGCGCGACAGCGAGCGAGTGTATTCGAGCTTCGGCAAACCACCCATTGCCGTTTCCAATGGGAAAGTGATGCGCTGTTCGACCTCCAATGGCGAGTAGCCCGGCGCGACGGTGTTGACCTGCACCTGGACGTTGGTGATGTCGGGCACCGCATCGATTGGCAGGCGCGTAAAGTTCCACGCACCCAACGCACCAACCGCGATGGCCGCAATAATGACGAACCATCGGTTCTGGATGGAGAACTCCAGGATCTTGTTGATCATGTTGGATTTCTCGCGTCAGTGCTCGTGAGCGGCGCCGGCCTTGCCGATCTCCGCCTTGATCACGAAGCTGTTCTTTGCTGCATAGACGTCGCCTGCGACGAGGCCGAACGTAATTTCGGCCCAATCGGCATCCCGATTGCCCAATTCGATCTCTCTCGCGTCGAACATTTCGCCGTTGCGTACAAAGACGACGTTCTTGCCCTCGAGCGTTTGAAGGGCGTTTGTACTGACAGCAACATCGACCGGCCGCGCTGACAGGACGACCTTTCCGTCCACGAACAAGCCCGGGCGCAACCGTCCGCTGTTCGGGACGATTGCACGCGCTATGGCCGACTGAGTATCGCTGGCGCCGATCGGGGAGAGATAATCAATCTTGGCTTCGATGATCGCACCGCCGTCACCAACATCGATGGAAACGGCGTCGCCAATCCGGACCTTCGAGAAGTCCTTCCGAAAGACCGCGAAGTCGACCCACATGGTCGAGAGGTCGGCAATGGTGAAGATCGGCCGCGCTTCGGATGCGAACTCACCCAGCGTGCCGTCACGGTCGATCACAGTGCCTTCGATCGGTGCCTTGAGTTCATAAACCGTCAGGCTCTGGTTGCTTTCGACGGTCGCGAGTACATCGTCTTTTTTGACCTTGTCGCCCAGTCGCTTGCGCATGCTGCGGATTACACCGGGAAAGCGTGGGGTCACCTTCACTAGCGTTTCCTGGTTGGGCTGAACCGTGCCGTTCAGTTGCAGAATGTCTCGAAGTTCACGAGGGCCGGCCGTCAGCAGCTCAATACCGGCGGCGGTCACTTGCGCATCGGTAAGCTTCACGCCCTCGTCGTGGCTGTCCCCTTCCTTCTCCGCGTGCCCGCCTTTGGCGCCGGCGGCTTTGGATTGGTTAGCAAATCGTGCATCGAAGACGTAGTAGCCAGCGGCGGCCAGGATGCCCGCGCAAACGATCGCCAGCGTCAGGTAACCCAGTGCCTTTTTAGCGAAGTTCATCATCGTGCCCTCGTAACGTTCACGGGGCTCGCGGTGAGGCCCTCGATTGTAGCAACGGCTGAATGAAAGCTGGTCAGCGCTTCGTGCTCTTTCAGTTCCGCGTCAGCGACAGTCTGATAGGCGTCCAGAATCTCCAGGACCGTGAAGCGCCCCTGTCCGTACCCCGCTTCGATGGTCGCGTAGGTCTGACGCGCCGCCGGCAGGATCGTCTTGCGGATGAGGTCGAGCTGGATGAGCTGATTGTTTGCGGTGTCGTGTGCTTTCGCGACAACGGTGATCAGAGCCAGTCGGTTCGAGGCCCTTTCGGAATGGGCCTTGCGCGAATTTTCCTGCGCTTCGTGAATACCGCCACGGTTCCTGTCCAGCACTGGAAACGGCATCGAAACGCCCAGCCGGACGGCACTCTGCTGGGTGTCGGAGTAGTAGCGCCAGCCCACGCTTGCCGTGACGTCTGGAATGGGCTTCAGACGGGCGACCAGCAGCTCTCCGTCCCTTTGAGCGCGTATGGCCGTCCAGCGCATAAGCTGCGGATTGTCATCAATAGCCTTGATCAGAGCTTCAAGTGGTGCTGGGCGGACCAGACGATTGAAATCTCCGGAGACAGAGTTGAAATTGGGGAGGTCGCGCCCCATCAACCCGGTGAGGTCCCTTCGGGCTACGGCGAAGGCCAGACGTGACCGATCACGCTCCAACCTCGTAACACCAACCGCGGTCTGGGTTCGCGTGACTTCCGACGGTGAAGAAGCACCCGCATCGACCCGACGCTGCATCAGCGGCACGAGCCGTTCCAAGGTTGCCGCCTGACGCTCCAGAATCTGGACGCGCCGCTGTACCGAAAGAGCTTCTACGAAGGCAAGCGTCGTTTCCGAAAGCAGCTCGAGACGGGTTGCATCCTTCTCCCATCGCATGGCATCGGCATCGCCGAGAGCCGCCGATACGCGTGCGTCGCGCTTTCCGCCCAATTCGATGAGCTGGCTGAGCATTAGCGTCGTCTCGGCACCGCCGACATTTTCGGAGTTTCCGGGGGCGAAATTGTCGACCTCGAAGCCGATGGTTGGATTGGGCATCGCGCCGGCTTGCCGGCGGCGACCATCGGCCATGCCGACGTTGCGATCAGCAATGTCGATGCGCGGGCTGGCGTTCACCGCCTGCTGCAGAGCCTGACGAAGAGTAAGCGCCCCGCTCGGTGCATACTGCTGACCGCTATTTGACGCGCGCTGCGCAGCCGGCTGCGGGGTCTGAGACGATGCCCCGCGAGCATGCGTGACGAGGAGCAGCGCTGCGCACAGCGCCCCCATTACGCGAATTGACATGATCTGATCCCAGAAAAGCGTTCATCGGTACGCCACGCCAGAAACGCAGGCGCGACGATGGAAATACGACGGGATCAGTTCTTGGGAGGCGGCCCAGCTATATTTGGCGAGGCAACGGACACCTGCACAAGGCGTCCTTCTGGCACTTCTGAAGAGGCGTCGGCGATAAGCAGAACGGGCGCCGCAGTGAAATAGGGCGCAACAGAGCAGCTGTGACAGGCTTCTGCGGCCTGGCCGCCCTCGCCTCCACGGTCGTCCGATAGCGTCGAAACTGCGGTCTGCCCTGTGCCCGTCGCTCCGCTGTTCGCGCTAAAATCGCTAACAACATGGACGATGCTGGCGATAGCCAAGGACAAGACACAGATCACTCGAACGAAGCGTGCGCTCCGCCGGAATGTCAGTACCAGTCGATGACCCATCATAGTCGCCACCAACTCATTATCGAGGAGCACTAAGGGGTTATACAATCACGCCGCCGATGATGCGGCGATGCGCCTCAGATAAACGATGTTGGCAGCAAAACGTCCATCGGCACCGCGCAGCGCCATCTGATGGCGACGCTCCGGGCCGGTCGGCGGTCTATGCCAATGTCGGCCAAGCGAGCGGCAGGGGATACCCCGCCGTCATGGCCGTCACGAGCGTACCAGTCGGCGATCTCCGGCCAGGCAGTGATGGCCAAGAACGTTTTTGGCCGCCTCATATACGATGCAGCGCCTGCATGCGCGGGCGTGATCGTTGGCGCAGGCTCACCTCACTCGCGGTGCCGGCACTGCCGGCGGCGTTCGTAGGCAGGCTCGTAGCGCTTCCCGCCAGCCTCTACGTGTCGGCGGCCCTGCCTGCGTCGCCCCTCTTCTCCGGGCATCCGCTCTTTAGTCGTAGGCCTCGCGAACGATATAGCGAGCGAGAGAGATGGCGCGGAACGGCGTTTCAGATCACGTTGAAAGCGTCTTCGCTCTCTTACAACGATCAGAAGCGGCGGCCTGCGACACCATCGCTAACCATGACGCAGCGTTGGCTGCTGGACATGTTCAGCCGGCGTGGTGCTCGCAGAGAGTACACTCGGCGGCTGGCGCCCAGTCTTCTTGGGCTCACCACCTGGAGCACTAGGTCGCCAAGGATCGTCCCTTTATTAGAGCATAGAGTGCCGGGATCACCAGCAGGGTAAGGACGGTAGACGAAATCATTCCACCGACCATGGGCACGGCGATGCGGTTCATGACCTCCGATCCCGTACCGGTGCTCCACATGATGGGCAACAGCCCAGCCATGATCGCCACCACCGTCATCATCTTGGGGCGTACGCGATCCACCGCTCCGGTCATGATCGCCTCGTGAAGATGCTCGCGCGTGAACAGCACGTTTGCTTTCGCGCACCGAGCGCGGACATCAGAGAGCGCTTGATCGAGGTAGATCAACATGACCACTCCCGTTTCCGCGGCAACACCGGCGAGTGCGATGAAGCCGACGACGACCGCGACCGAGAGGTTGAAGGACATGGCCCAGACGAGCCAGACGCCGCCGATCAGGGCGAACGGAAGCGAGAGCATGACGATCAGGGTCTCGGTGAGGCGCCGGAAGTTGAGGTACAGCAGCAGGAAGATGATCAGCAGGGTGACAGGCACCACGACAGCCAGCCTGGCTTGCGCGCGCTCGAGGTACTCGAACTGGCCGCTCCAGGTCACGTAGTAACCGGGCGGAAAAATGACCCCCGTGGCAACTGCCTTGCGGGCGGCGGCAACATAGCTCCCGAGGTCGATATCGCGGATATCGACGTAGACGTAGCTGGCAAGCTGTCCGTTTTCCGTCCGGATGGTCGTGGGACCTCGGCTAAGCTCGATCTTCGCTACCTCGCCGAGCGGGACGGTCGCCCCGCCGGGCAAGGGGACCAGCACGTCTTGCGCGATCGTCCGAGGGCTGCTGCGAAGATCGCGGGGGTAGCGTATGGTCACGCCATAGCGCTCCCGTCCCTCGATCATCGTCGTTATCGTCTCGGCACCAAGGGCGGTCGCGATCACTTCCTGAACATCGCCCAGCATCAGGCCGTGCCGCGCCATCTCGGCGCGATCCGGTGCGATCTCAAGGTAGTAGCCGCCCATGATGCGCTCAGCATAAGCGCTCGACGTTCCCGGAACGTTGCGCAGGACCTGCTCGACCTCCCGCGACAGCCGCTCGATCTCCCGGAGATCGGTGCCGAAAACCTTCACGCCGACCGGCGTCCTGATGCCGGTCGAAAGCATGTCCGTCCGGGCCTTGATCGGCATTGTCCAGGCGTTCGAGACGCCCGGAAACTGCAAGGACCGATCCATCTCTGCTATCAGACCTTCCACCGTAAGACCAGGACGCCACTCGCTCCTGGGCTTCAGGTTTATGATGGTCTCAAACATTTCTGTAGGCGCCGGATCTGTCGCAGTCTGTGCGCGGCCAGCCTTGCCATAGACCGAGTCGACCTCGGGGAACGACTTGATGATCCGATCTTGCGTCTGCAATAGCTCGGCCGCCTTCGTTACGGAGAGCCCCGGCAAGGTGGTCGGCATGTAGAGCAACGTCCCCTCGTCGAGCGCCGGCATAAACTCGGTTCCGAGTTGCCGAGCTGGCCAGAGGGTGACTGTCGCGATGATCAAGGCGAGCGCTATCGTCGGCAGCTTGGCGCGCAAAACGGCGCGGATTACAGGGCGATAGACCCAGATGAGAAAACGGTTCACCGGGTTACGATGCTCGGGAACGATCCGTCCGCGAACGAAGAGAACCATCAGGACGGGCACTAGGGTCACGGACAGGAGCGCCGCAGCGCCCATGGCGAAGGTCTTGGTAAAGGCGAGCGGGCCGAACAGCCTCCCTTCCTGCGCCTCCAGCGCGAAGATGGGCAGGAAACTCACCGTGATGATGAGGAGGCTGAAGAACAGAGCGGGTCCGACCTCGGAAGCCGCTTCGATCAAGACCTCCACGCGAGGCTTGCCCGGCGGGCTGCGCTCCAGGTGTTTGTGGGCATTCTCGATCATTACGATCGCGGCGTCGACCATGGCGCCGATGGCGATCGCAATACCGCCGAGGCTCATGATATTGGAGCCGATCCCCAAGAGGCGCATTGCGATGAAGGCTATGAGAACGCCAACCGGCAGCATGAGAATGGCCACGAGGGCGCTGCGGGCATGGAGCAGGAAAACAAAGCAGACGAGAGCCACAATTAGGCCCTCCTCGATCAGCGTGACACGCAACGTGTCGATCGCCGAAACGATCAATCGTGACCTGTCGTATACGGGGACGATTGAGACGCCTTCGGGCAACCCTGCCTTCATCTCGGCGAGACGAGCCTTCACCTGGTCGATGACGTTGAGCGCATTCGCGCCATAGCGCTGCAACACGATGCCGCTCGCGACCTCGCCTTCGCCATTCAGCTCGGCAATCCCACGCCGCTCGTCGGGGCCGATCTCGACCCGTGCGACGTCGTCGAGCAGGAGCGGCGTCCCGTTGGCACTCTTCAACGCTATCGCGCGGAGATCCGGAACGCCCTTAAGATAGCCGCGGCCGCGGACGACAAACTCGAACTCCGACAGCTCGACCGTTCGACCGCCGACATCGACGTTGCTCGCCCGGATAGCGTCCCTGACGGCGGCTAGGCTGAGGCCGAGACTGCGCAGGCGATGAGGGTCGACCACGACATGGTATTGCTTCACGAAGCCGCCCACGCCTGCCACTTCCGCGACACCTTCGGCGCGAGCGAGGCCAAAGCGCAGCGACCAATCCTGCAGCGAACGAAGCTCGGCCAGCGAGCGCTGAGCGGCGACGATAGCGTACTGGTAGACCCAGCCGACCCCTGTAGCGTCGGGACCCAGCACCGGCGTCACCCCCGCCGGCAGACGACGCGAAGCGCCGTTCAGGTATTCAAGCACCCGCGAGCGAGCCCAGTAGATGTCGGTGCCGTCTTCAAAGATGACGTAGACGAAGCTCACGCCGAAGTACGAGAAGCCGCGCACCACCCGCGCTCGTGGAACGTTCAGCATGGCGCTGGTCAGGGGGAATGTGACCTGGTCCTCGACGACTTGAGGCGCCTGACCGCCATACTCGGTGTAGACGATGACCTGCGTGTCCGAGAGATCGGGAATGGCATCCAGGGGCATGCGGGTGACCGCATAAGCGCCTGCCGCCACTGCGAATGCCGTTGCGATCAGCACTAGGACGAGATTGCGAGCCGAGGCCTCGATCAAGCGGGCGATCATTGCGCAGGCTCGCTTTTGACGAGGGCCTTCAGAGCCGCTTTGAGGTTGCTTTCGGCATCGATCAGGAAATTGGCGGATGTCACGATTCGATCCCCGGGCACAACGCCCTCAAGCACCTCGACGTAGGTCCCGCTGCGAACGCCCGTACGGACGGCCCGTTGTTCGAACCTTCCCTCGCCTCTGTCGAGGAGGACCAACTGACGATCCCCGCTATCGATGACGGCACTTTCCGGAACAGATGAGCGCGGCATGCCGTCACCCGTGTCGATCTCGGCGAGGACGTACATATCGGGTCGAAGGGCAAAGCCCGGGTTTGGCAGCTCTATCCGAATCCGAGCACTCCGGGTTGCGGCGTCGAGCTTGGGATAGACGAGGTCGACCGTTCCTGCGAACGCGCGCCCCGGGAAGGCCCGCGCCTGGATGCGGGCGCGCTGTCCAGGGGCCAACCGCGCGAGCTGCGACTCCGGTATATCGACTACCGCCCAGACGATCGAATGATCGCCGATCCGGAAGAGAACGTCTCCAGGATTGACGCGCATCCCTTCGGCAACGTTGCGTTCGAGGACGACGCCATCGCGGGGCGCCGTCCATGTCAGGGAAAGCGGTGCACGCCGTGAGCTTTCTATCTCCGCGATCACATCTTCCGGCACGAGCATGTTGGCGAGCTTCTGACGCGACCCCCTCCCCGCTTCGCGGCCTCCCGCTGCAACGGCGGCATATTCGGCGGCGGCTCCGCTGATTACCGGGCTGTAGAGACGCATGAGCGGCTGATGCTGGCGGACTTCCGAACCGGTCGTGATGTTCTCGACCGATTCGACAAAGGCCTCGGTACGCAGGGAGATCACGGAGATGCGACGTTCGTCGAGTTGGATGGTGCCCGGCGCACGGATGGTCTGCGCCAGTACGCGCTCGGCCACTACTTCTGTCACCACGCCGGTGCGCTGGATTCGAGCAGGACTTAGGCGAACCGTGCCCGACTCGTCCCCCTCGCCTTCGTAGACCGCGATGTAATCCATGCCCATCGAGTCCTTCTTCGGCACAGGTGACACATCGGGAAGGCCCATGGGATGCCGGTAATGCAGAATACGTCGGGTCGAAGTCCCCTCTAGCGTCTGATCCTGTGTCACTTCGACAAGGCGAGGCTCTTCGGAGGTGGCGACCGCGCGGTATGGCCGGCCATCAGGTGTGGTCGTGGGCGTGGCCGAGTAGAATGGCCTGTTGTCGGGATCCCGATAATAGAGAATGGCTTCAACCGGTGAGGCCGTTTTGCCTCTTGTGAGGTATCTTTCGAGAAGCCCAAAATCCCGTACGAAGTATCCGCTGGCTCCGGCGATTGCGATGGCCCCAGCGGCCAGGGCAACGCACCATCGCCGGGTCACGGCAGCACCTTCAGAATCAGCTTGCCCACCACCGTGCCTTCTTCGCCCTGGACCTTCGCGGCGAGAGAGAGTTGCCAAGCCCCCTCCATTTCCAGCCGGGTCGAGAAGCGGTAGACGCCAGCTTGGGCGGACGGCACCGCGGCGAGCGACGCCTGCATGGTCGGCATTCCATCGGGCGCCATATCCATTCGACTTGCGAAGATGACCGCATCGGCGACAGGCGCGCCGGTCGACTTCTTGACCAGCCGAACGCCCACCTCAGTCGCCTCGTTTTGGGAAAGTTGATCGTGAACGAGCTGAAACTCGTAGTCGCGCACGTCAGCTATCGCTGGCGCAATAAGTGTAGGAAGCACGGTGGAAAAAGCCGCCAAAGCGGCCAATCTGAGAGCACTGATCATTTTGCAACTCCGGGATCGCCGTCGCGGATGATCGCAACGGCGCTGAAGCGAGACGCGGTGTCTTCACCGCGTGACGACCGGCGAGAAGCGGGCTTCAGACGTGGGAGTTGGGAGGTCTCGGCGCCGGGAGATCTTCCCGGCCTGCCAACGGGTGCATGCTGGGCGGGTGCCCTCGCGAGAACAACACGTGCGACGCTGCACGAATCGCGGTCGCCGCCATATGCATCAGAGGCGTTGCGCACACCGCCATTAACACGCAGGTCTTTGAGCAGTCGCGCTCGGACGTCATGCCCGGACAGCAAGGCATCTCGCCCATGTCGCTGGCAACATTCACCTGAACCGTCGCCGTGACCAACGCCTGCGGACCGACTACGGCCGCAGCGTCACGCGCGAATGGCGCGCCGAGCAACGCACACATGGCGACGACCGAAAGGAAGCGAGCAAGGGCTTTGAAAGTACCCACGACGCTACTGTAGCACCTCAAGAATGGCGGAAAAAAGCCCGGATGCGCGACCCTTGCCATTCAGTTAGGCTGCAGCGGGCCTGCCTCCGCTCAGCGCGTGACATTCAGGCGGTTTTGGCGCGCCCTGATGTCCGCCGGCCAAGTGCTCTTGATGTAGGCTAGGATTGCAGCCATCTCGCGATCCGTGAGTGCGTCGCGAAACCCCGGCATGTCAGTTTGATATCCTTCGGGATAGGCTGCGGGGCCGAGCTGGGTGATGCGCATGAGGAAGGCATCGGCATGGTGCCAGGTATGCCCGTTGGCGTCATGGGGAGGCGCCGGCAGCCGCCCGTTGGCGCGGCGCCGCTGCCAATCCGGCTGCCCCTCGAGCGAGACGCCATGGCAGCTCGCGCACGCTGTTGCATACAGACGTTTGCCCAACGCCACTTGGTTGGGGTCGCTCGGATCGATCCGAAGTGGCTTCTCCCGGAGCAGTACGAAAGCACTCGCCGCCAGGATGATGATGAGCAAAGCTACCGCCACCCCGATCCCCCGCCACCTGCGGCGCCGTGTGAACAACCGATCAACCATCCAACGGCCCTGCTGGCTCCTGGCGTCGCTGGTCGTGACGCGGTGCCGACTGAAGACGGCAATCAGAGTCCACACACACGATGGTGAGAACCCGGCCGGACCCACGACAGGTAACGTCGTAGGCGCTGACCACCGACGACAACTCTGTCCGGTCAATAGCCTCCGCGACACACCCCTGCTTAACGAGGATTGCCTGCAACTCGCGGTCGTCGGCGATTGCCGACGATCCGCCCGTGCCGCCAAAAGCGGCTATGCAGGCGACTGCGCCTGCCATCACCTGTTTCATCGAGGCGTCGTCAGTGCTTGCCGATCTTGGTGACGGTGATCGCACCGTTCACCCGGGCGGCCTCGAACTCGATGCGGTCGCCTTGTTTCACTTTGTCGAGCATCGAGGGATCGGCGACGCGGAACACCATGGTCATGGCGTCCATGTCGAGGTCTTTGATGGGGCCGTGCTTCAGCGTGACCTTGCCTGCGGCCTTGTCCACCTTGACGACCTCGGCCTTGACCATGTTGCCGTCGGCCAGCGCCGAGACCGAGAGCAGGGTCGCAGTCAATGCTGCAGCGAAGAGTCTCTTGAACATCTGATGCTCCTTCGATTGCGTTGGGTTACTCGACGACGATGGTGCCGAACATGCCCGCCTGGCGATGCCCGGGAATCAGGCAGGAGAAGTCGAAGGTCCCTGCCTTCGTGAAGTGCCATAGGATTTCTCCCGTCGCCTTGGGTTTCAGCCGCTTGGCATTCGGATCGTCGTGCTCCATGTCGGGGTTCTTCTCCATGTCCTTCATGTGCTTGAGGTTCTCCTCGACAGTGCCTACGACGAACTCATGATCGATGGCCCCGTTGTTGCGGAGCTGGAAACGAACCTGCTCGCCCTTCTTGAACTTGAGCTTGTCCGGCATGAACAGCATCTTCCCGTCGTCCTCGCGGAACACAATCTGGATGATGCGCGCAGGCTTCTTGGGATCGCCGGGCGCGCCATATGCCTTGTCGTCGGCATGCGAATGGCCTTCGCCCGGCTTGTGCCCCGGCGCGGCAGCGGCTGCGCCGGCAAGCAATGCGGCCGCGATTGACGTCACGATTAACATTCCAGCTTTCACGATTGCCTCCTTGGTTGAACTACTTGTGTGAGCCGTGCGACGACGGCTTGACCACGCGCACAGGCGCGACACCCGGTTTCAGAGCTGGCGTGGGCGTGGCAGCGCGGGTGGCTTCGGGCTTCGGCCCTTTCCACTCCCAAGCCACAGTGCCAGGCGGATTCTGGTACCAACCGGGGTCCTTGTAGTCCCCCGAGGCCAATCCTTCGCGCACCTTCACCACGGAGAACATGCCGCCCATTTCGACCGCTCCGAACTGTGCGAAGCCGGTCATCATCGGTAACGTGTTGTCGGGAAGTTGCATCTCCATCTCGCCCATGTCAGCCATACCGGCACTACCCATGGGCATGTAATCAGGCACGAGGCGCTTCATCTGCTTGGCGAACTGCTTCTTGTCGACACCGATGAAGGTACGGAGGTCGTGGCCCATCGCGTTCATGGTGTGATGAGACTTGTGGCAGTGAATGGCCCAATCTCCCGGATAGATTGCATCGAACTCGTAGGCGCGCATGGCTCCCACCGGGATATCGATCGTGACCTCGGGCCAGCGAGCCTCAGGCCTCACCCATCCGCCGTCGGTGCAGGTCACCTCGAAGTCGTATCCGTGCATGTGGATCGGATGATTGGTCATCGTGAGATTTCCGACCCGCACGCGAACCTTGTCGCCCTTCGCCACGACGAGCGGGTCGATGCCGGGGAAAACGCGGCTGTTCCATGTCCACATGTTGAAAGCGGTCATCTCCGCGACTTTGGGAACGTAGTTGCCGGGGTCGATATCGTACGATGAGAGAAGAAAGACGAAGTCCCGGTCGACGCGATGCAGCTTGGGATCGCGCGGATGCACGACGAAGAAGCCCATCATGCCCATGGCCATCTGGACCATTTCATCGGCATGAGGGTGGTACATGAAAGTGCCGCTCTTCTTGAGCTGGTACTCGTAAACGAAGGTTTGGCCCGGCTTGATATGCGGCTGATTGAGGCCGCCGACGCCGTCCATGCCGGAGGGCAAGAGCTGGCCGTGCCAATGGATCGTCGTGTGCTCAGGCAGCCGGTTCGTAACGAAGATGCGGACTTTGTCGCCTTCGACGGCCTCGATGGTCGGGCCCGGGCTCTGGCCGTTGTAGCCCCACAGCCGGGCAATCATGCCGGGCGCCATCTCGCGCTCGACCGGCTCGGCGACCAGATGAAACTCCTTCCAGTCCCCGTTCTGCCGCCACGGCAGGGTCCAGCCGTTGAGCGTCACGACCGGCTGGTAGTCCGGTCCACTGGTCGGATAGAGCGGCGGCTGCATCGTGTTCGTCGTTGTCGTGGGTGCTTCGGGAATCGATTGCGCCTGGACGCGCCCACTGATCGCAGATGCGCCAAGCAGGGCGAGGCCAGAAGCCCCGACGAGATCACGCCTGGAAATGCTCATGGGTTTTTCTTTCCTAGAGGCCAAGGGGGATGGTTTCTGGTGCCGGCGTCGTGTTGATGACGCCGGATGGCGGGACCGTGCCGCCCACGATCAAGGCGGCTTGCATGTCGGCGACGGCCAGGTGGTAATCGCGCAAGGCGTCGAGCGACGCGATATTGGCGTTGATCCGCTCGCGTTCCTCGATCAAGACCTCGAATACGTCGATGAGCATGCCGTTGTAGCGCAGCAGCACCTCGTTCGAGATCTGCCGGCGGAGCGGCAGGAGTCGCGACTGGTAGAACCGCGCGATGTCGTAGGTCGCGCGATAGGTCGTGTAGGCCACGCGCGCCTCCGAGCGGGCATTCACGGACCGTTCCACAAGTCTGTTGACGGCACGCATGTAGATCTCTCGGGCGGTGACGACACGAGCTTCACCGGTATCGAATATCGGGATCACGATGCCGAGCTCGAGCCCATACCGGTTCTTCGACGACTGCTCGCCGGCGTCGTTGGTCTCGACTTCGTTACGGTAGCCGAGGCCAAGCTCAAGAAACGATAGGTATCGCGTGGCGTTCACGAAGCTAGCCGACTTTGCGAGCGTCACGATCTCGTAGCGTAGGATGATCAGGTCGACGCGTCGTTTCATCGCCTCGACTTCCACGTCGGCCAGGGCATCGGCCGCCGCTGGCAGCGCCGGCAGGCGGGCTGGAAGCTTGTAGGAGAGATCGCTTCCCCAGACGCCCAACATCCGGTTCAGCGCCTCGCGCGTGCTGGCCACGCTCAAACGGGCTTGGGCGACCTGAGCGCTGAGGTCGGCGTAGAAGGCGCTGACACGCGCCTGGTCGAGCTTGTTGGCGGCGCCCGTCTCACCGAGCTGCGTCATCATCTTCGCCGATGCGTCAGCGGTCTGGCGCGCCTGCTCCAGCAAAGCGAGGCGCTGCTGGGCGGCAATTGCCTTGATATAGACCCGGCGCACATCGACAGTCAGGCTGAGCGTCGTCGCAACGGCGCGGTAGCGTGCTTCCTCGAACTCACGCTTGGCAATCTCCGTCTTCCTTGGCAGGGTCGCGAAGGCCAGCAGGTTGCCGATGAGCTGGAAGCCAAACTCCACGAAGCTACCAGTACCAAAGGTGCGCCCCACCGTTAGCGCGGGGTTTGGCGGAAGGCTCGCCTGTACGTACTCCGCTTCGGAGATACCTAGGTCGTTGTAGGCGGCCTGAAGCCCACGATTGTTCAGCAGTGCGACCTGAACCGCCGAGTCTTCTGTGAGCGGTTCGGCCAGTAGGGTCTGCACGCGCTCCCGCGCGCGTCGGATGTCTTCGGGCGACGAAAGTTTGACGGCGTCCCGGCCGATCTCCTTACGGATGCCATCTGTGACCGGCGCCATGCCGCCGTCATCCGTAAACTTCGCGCAGCCCGTTGCCAGCAAGCTCACGATCGCAATGGCGGCGGTTTTGGTGATGGTGTTCATTGTGACCGTCCCGCGCGAGGCGCGACCCGATCATTGAGTTCTCGCCACGGCTTCAGCCCCACCGGCACATGGGATGCGGTGCCGGACATGACTGGTTGATAAGGCGCAACCACGGTCGGCGCCTCGGGGCTCGACGCATCGGTCGGCGACAACTCGGGAAGAGGCTGCGCGGCGCAGGCGGCCACTCCAAGCGCGAACATGGATGGAACCAGGATTTTCATGGCAAATACCCAGATGGAATGACGTGAACGCGACGGGCCTGAGCGACACGGTCAATCGACAGCGGCAGCTCGTGGGCGTTCGCGCACGTCAGGTGTCTGGGACTACGAGCCTATCAGGGGCTCAGGACCGGACACGCGCCTTTAGCGCGAACGCGGTCAGACGAGTCTGGGAGGACGTTCCGAACGATCGCCGAAACGGCCTTCGAGCATGTCGCTCAGGCCGGGTACAGGCGAAGAAGCCGCCCAATCGCACGACCAAAGGTCGAGGGTCGAGACGGGAATCGACGCATGACAGGCAATGTTGCAGCAGTTTCCAGAATGCTTTGCGGGAGCCCCGGTCGGGCAGGAGCCTTTATCATGCCCTGCGACGGCCTCGGCCCCTTCCTCGAAGCCAGTTGCACTGGTAACCGGTCCTTCGCGGCGGACATCGCTCGTCGGCGCCACCGCTTCGGCTGCTGATCGAGCGTCCGAGCCCGCATGACCACCATGAGCCGAAGCAACACCAGCGGTAAGCACCCACGCCGCAAGCGCAAGCAGGAATGCCTGTGCGAACTTCCTCAAGGACGGAGCGGCGATCATGGACACATACATGAGCAGGAGCTGGCGGGTTGTCAATCGGCGGAGTCGGACGATCAGCTGCGTCGGCTGTCGAGGACTTCAAGAATCTCTTCGATCTTGGCCCTTCGGTCCTTCTCCGAACCGGCGTGGAATGCATGAGCGACGCAGTGCTCAAGGTGATCCCCGAGCGTTTCCTGCTCAACTTTGTTCAAGGCGGCGCGCACGGCGCGGACCTGGGTCAATACATCGATGCAATAGCGCTCTTCCTCGATCATGCGAGCGATCCCGCGGACTTGGCCCTCAATACGGCCAAGGCGGGCCAGTTGCGACTTCTTCAATTTGTCATTCATGACTTGCACTATACCCCCGTACGGTATATGTGGCAAGTCATGAAACACGATTGCTGCAACGGCGGGAGCGCCGCTCACCAACACCATAGAGCCAGCCAAGATATTGCGAAGGACCCCGTCTGCGGCATGAAGGTGAAGATTGCGACGGCCAGGCATACGGCCTTGCACGAGGGGCAAACCTACTATTTCTGCAATCCCAAGTGCCTGCAGAAGTTCACCACCGAACCGCAACGCTACTTGAGGCCCGAGGAGGCGGCGCCTGCCTCTTCCATCGCGCCCGGCACGATCTTCACATGCCCCATGCATCCCGAAATCCGTCAAATCGGCCCCGGGAGCTGCCCTATCTGCGGCATGGCGCTGGAACCCGCGGAGGTCTCTTTAGAGGACGGGCCCAACCACGAGCTGATTGACATGTCGAGACGCATGTGGATCGGGCTGGTGCTCAGTCTGCCTGTTGTCGCACTCGAGATGGGAGGACATCTCACCTCGCTGCACATGCTGCTCGGTCAGAAATGGTCTAACTGGATTCAGCTCGTGCTGGCTACGCCGGTCGTGCTGTGGGGCGGCTGGCCCTTCTTCGTCCGGGGCTGGCAGTCCATCATCACTCGTAACCTCAACATGTTCACCCTTATCGCCATCGGCACCGGTGTGGCCTGGATCTATAGCGTTTTGGCGGCCCTCACTCCGCAGCTCTTTCCTGGGGCGTTCCGTGGTTCGGACGGATCAGTGGCTGTGTACTTCGAGGCCGCGGCCGTCATAACGGTCCTGGTCCTGATGGGGCAGGTTCTCGAACTGAGGGCGCGTGCGCAAACTTCCGGTGCCATAAAAGCCCTGCTCGATCTTGCGCCCAAGACGGCGCAACGCCTCAAGGAAGACGGGACAGATGAGACCGTGTCGCTCGACTCGATCGTCGTCGGGAATCGCCTTCGCGTCCGTCCAGGCGAGAAGATTCCGGTCGATGGTGAAGTCTTGACCGGAAGGTCGGCGGTCGACGAGTCGATGGTCACCGGCGAGTCAATGCCCGTTACCAAGGAAGCCGGCGCGGGCCTGATCGCCGGCACGCTCAATTCGACGGGCTCGCTTGTCATGAGGGCCGACAAGGTCGGTCGCGACACGATGCTGGCCCGCATTGTCCAGATGGTGGCTGAAGCGCAGCGAAGCCGTGCACCGATTCAGAGGCTAGCCGACCAGGTTTCCGGCTATTTCGTACCCATAGTCATCGCCGTTTCGATCGCGGCCTTCGCCGCATGGTCGATATTCGGACCAGAACCCCAGTTCTCCTTCGGACTGGTGGCCGCCGTAGCCGTGTTGATCATCGCCTGTCCTTGTGCCCTCGGCCTCGCCACTCCAATGTCGATCATGGTGGGCGTCGGTCGCGGGGCGCAGGCCGGTGTCCTCATTAAGAATGCCGAGGCGCTCGAGCGGATGGAGCGCGTCGACACGCTGGTCGTGGACAAGACGGGAACGCTGACCGAGGGCAAGCCGAAGGTCGTGGCGATCGTCCCGACCAAGGACTTCGCAGAGGCGACCGTGTTGGGCTTGGCAGCGAGCGTCGAGAAAGCGAGTGAACATCCCCTCGCCATGGCAATCGTAAACGAAGCCGCCGACCGCAAGATTGCCCTTTCCGGCGTGAGCGAGTTCGACTCGCCCACCGGAAAGGGAGTCACCGGTACGGTTGACGGTCGCAAACTTGTGCTAGGCAATGCCAAATTCCTGAAGGAACTCGGAGTCGATCCTGGCGGCCTGCAGGCCGACGCCGAGCGCTTACGACTCGAGGGGGCGACGGCAATCTTCCTGGCCGTCGACGGGGCCCCGGCCGCGGTCTTCGCCATTGCTGATCCGGTCAAAGCCACGACACCCGAGGCAATTCGTGCCTTGGCTGCGGAAAAGATACGGGTCGTCATGCTGACCGGAGACAATCGCACCACGGCTGACGCCGTCGCGCGAAGGCTCGGCATTGCCGAGGTCGAGGCGGACGTGCTTCCCGAGCAAAAGAGCGCCGTCATCGAGAAGTTGCGAACGGAAGGCCGCGTCGTGGCCATGGCCGGAGACGGTGTCAACGACGCGCCTGCGCTGGCGGCTGCCGATGTCGGTATTGCCATGGGGACCGGCACTGACGTCGCGATCGAGAGCGCGGGCGTCACGCTGCTCAAAGGGGACCTGATGGGGATCGTGCGGGCTCGACGACTGTCCGAAGCGACGATGCGCAACATTCGCCAGAACCTCTTCTTCGCGTTCGTGTACAACGCCGCGGGCGTCCCGCTCGCCGCAGGCGTGCTCTACCCCACCTTCGGCATCCTCCTGTCGCCCATCATCGCTGCGGCAGCAATGGCACTGTCTTCGTTCAGCGTGATTGCCAATGCCCTGCGTCTGAGGGCCTTCCGGCTCTGACGGACAGGACATGCAGGCCACGAACGAAGCCGGTCTTTCGACGAACGAGCGTCGATGGCGCCGGGAGCTGCGGTCGGCCTGGCTGCGGCTTCTGGTGTTCGCGGTGCTGGTGCTCAATCTCCTAGCAAGCCAGCATGGCGAAAGCGTTCTTGTGCATGGTCAGGTGATCGGCGGCTACGGCTTGGCCACGATGGTGGCCTTGCTCCTTGCCCTGAAGCGGACTGGTCCGGTCTGGGCGACGATCGCGTTCGTCGTCATCGACGCCTTGCTTGTGGTGGCACTGTTTCACGCACACCTCTTCGCACCGGGTGAGGCATTCGATCACAGCCTGACGGCTCCGTCACTGGCCGTCGGCTTCCTCCTGTTGACGCATGCGGCCTTGCGCCTGAGACCGGGGCTAGTTGTCCTGTTCTCGGCCGTCGTGCTCACCGGATGGCTGATGTTGCTCGCCATCACGCTCGCCGTACATGCTCGTCTACATCCCAAGGCGGAAAGTGAGTGGCCGATATTGGGCGCCGAAGGGGCGCTCGCCGCCGCGTTCGCATTCGCAGCCTTCGTCTGCTACCTGCTGATAAAGGAGCACAATGTGGTACTCGCCGAAGCGGTGGGAAGCGAACGGCGGCGCCAGATGCTGGCGCGCTTCTTCTCGCCGGGTGTCGTCGCAGAACTCCAGGATGACCGCACGAATCTCACTCTCGCCCGTCGGCACGCGCTCGTGATGTTCGTAGATCTTCGCTCGTTCACTCTCCTCAGCGAAGCTTCAGAACCTGAAGCCATCGCCGAAGTGCTCTCGGAGTATCGTCAATTGGTGACGGAAGCCGTCTTCGAGCACGGCGGTACCGTCGACAAGTTCATCGGAGATGGCGTCATGGCGGTATTTGGCCACCCGCGAACCGGTGAGGACGATGCGGCACGGGCGATCGCGTGTGGTCTGAGGCTCACCACGCTGCTCGCGCAGTGGAGTCACGAGCGGGTCAGACACGGCAAGACTGCGGTTGAGGCCGGAATTGGATTGCATGCCGGGCCCGTGGTCGGCGGCGTACTGGAAAGCGGTCGACACGCCGAGTTCACGGTATTTGGGGATGCGGTAAATGTCGCGGAGCGTCTGGAGCGGCTCTGCCGGTCACTCAACGCAGTGCTGGTCATCTCGGAAGACGTTTTGGATGACGCTCCACATTATCGCTCAAGCGTTGATTGGATCTGGAAAGAGGCGGCCGAGATCAATGGCAGACGCGGAAAGCTGAGACTTGCCTACCTTTCGAGACTGCATGCGCCCAGTCAGTAGGTAGTCTCTGCTGGCCCACGCCAATTCAATTCAGCTCTTGTGAACAAAATAAAAGTCCCGGCGGGAGCAACCCAGCAAGAGGAGGCTCTTTCAATTGCTGGCGGTCCTCCGATGTGTACAGCGGTGCGATCGCGCAGGATCGGAGTACCTGCACAAGCACGACGAACATGGCGCCAATGCCTGCGCCCGTGATTGAGGCGTATAAAAGGGTGCGTATGGACGTCATGAAAGGCATCGATGTGCCGTTGAGTGGTCAGGCGGATGTCGATTTCGGCCTAAAAATATGATCCCCCACCATCAGGCTGCGGTCGCCATGGCGAAGACCGAACTACAGCTCGGTGCGGATCCCGATCTCAAGAAGATGGCGGCGAAAACGATTGCAGACCGGGAGAAGGAGATCAAACATGGCAAGTAGTACTTCCGCCAGCCCCGACAAGCATCGCCGCGGAGCGCAACAATACACGCACTTGGCTATGATGACCGCTCTTATGTTCGTCGCCATGTATGCGCTCATGTATGCCATGGTCGACCGGTTCGCCAATGTTTATTCGAACCTCAATCAGGTCTACATGGCTGGGCTCATGACTGCGCCGATGGTCCTCATAGAATTGCTTGTGATGCGAGGCATGTATGCCGATTGGCGTCTCAACACGATGATCTTTGCAGTAAGTTTGCTCTTGGGCGTCCTTTGTTGGTTCGGTATCCGCGAACAGATCGGAATAGGAAATGAACAGTTCCTTCGTTCAATGATTCCGCATCACGCCGGCGCAATTTTGATGTGTAAAGAATCATCGCCCAGTTCTCCCGAAATTCAGAAACTCTGTGCGGGCATCATTTCCGGCCAGCAGCAGGAGATCGCGCAGATGAAATCGCTGCTGCAAAGCGCCAAATGAGCTACTTATTGAAGTAATTTCCAGGGCCACCTTCTGGAGATTGCAAGGCGCTGGCTCACAGCCATACCGAAGGGCCGAAGACCATCGGCGTGGCCACGAGATAGGTGCATTAGACCAACCCGCGGGTAGATCGAGTGTCTCCGCCTCAGGGCCGAGTTCGAACAGTTGCCACGGACCGGCTGCGATCGCGCGCCCTAAGCACCTTTACTTCTACTTCTCCGAGAACTCCCGACGCGGTCAGTGGGTTGAAGCATGATCGCTACGCCGTCTTACGTGGCAAGGCTGAGTTCGAAAGATTGCGAAAATGTATGCTGGTGGAAACCAGCAAGCCAAATTTCATCAACTATCAGAGGGACTGGCCACTCTTCCATCACAGTAGGCGGTCCGATCATGAACCTCGATCTGAGTTCCTTGCGGAGCGTAATCGCGGCTGCTGAGCAAGGGAGTTTTCGGCAAGCTGCAACAGTCCTAAACATCAAGCAATCGGCTCTCAGTCGCCGGATCCGCCACCTCGAAGGGCAACTTGGTGTTTCTTTGTTCGAGCGCTCGAGTGGAGGCGTACGCCTCACACCTGCAGGCGCAAGCATGTCGCAGGCAGCCCGTCGTCTGTTCGACGAAATAGACAACATGGTGAGAGCATCGCAGCTGGCAGACCGCGGAGAAGCCGGCGTGCTTAGAGCGGGATTCGGCACGGCGATATCGACCAGCAAGGTACGCTCGATCTTGGCGGAGCACATCAAGGCGTTTCCAGGGATTACCATCCAGGTTACCGAGCGATCTCGCGGTCAGCTGGTCGCCGCTCTTGGGGCGGGAGACGTCGACGTCGCCATCGTTGCCGGGGAAGCGCGACAACATAGTGGACTTTCGATGTCGCTATGGTCGGAGCGCATTGTCGTGGCTTTGTCTTCACGACACCCACTTTCGAGCAACGAGGTCATCGATTGGAACGACCTTAAAGACGAGACAATTCTTCTCAGCCAGTGGGACCCCGGATCGGATCTGCGCAACCTGATTCTCAAGAAGCTCGCAGCGCCTGGCGGTGGCCCCAACATAGAGACATGGGATGCCAGCAACGAGCATGTTCTGGGAATGGTGGAAGCCGGACACCATGTCAGCATTCACTGCGAATCGTGGATCAGTCCTGCCTATGCCGGCGTCCGTTTTCGGGAAATTCGCGATGCGTCAGGCCCGAGCCATATCACCTTCACGGCATGCTGGGAGGAGCACAATAAGAATCCAGCTCTCGCACGGTTCCTGGAAACGCTTCGGCATACTCATCATCCCACCATCCTGAGCTAGGCTTCGGCGTTCTTCGCCGAGCCCTTTGTGGACCGGCGCGCTTTGCCAAACGCTCGATCGGCAGACATGAACCGGGCCAACATCGGAGCCACGAGTCTCGCCGGGTCGATCGTCTGACCCGTTTCACGGCCGAGCGCCTCCGCATAGACGATGAGATCTCGATGGATCGCCGCGGGCAAGTCCACCGTCAACTTCACAGGCTTCTCGTCCAGAATTGCACCGAGCTTGAGCTTGGACATGGGGTTCCTCCTATCCTCGGTAAGGCTGCAGCACGAGATCGCGCGTCACGATGACCCGGACCGGATGTCCAGGGCGGATCGTGAGGGTGGGTTGGATATTGAGGTTTCTTCGCACCACTTGCTGGCCGGCCTGATTCAGCGTGTCGCCCGCACCACGGCGCAGGGCACGGACGATATCGCTGTCGTTCTGATCCGAGCCCAGCTCGGTGCCGACCGCCAAGATGGTGGAAAGAAGCGCGGCCTTGAACAGCGAGCCCCAATGATGATCGACTCCGTCTTCCAAACCAGCCTGGCCGCTAGAATCCGCCCCGGGTTGTCGTTCGAGCACGATCGAATAGCCGTTCGGCAGAAGCAGCCGCGTCCAGACAAGAAGAAGACGTGACTGTCCGAAGCTAACCTGGCTGTCGTAGACGCCGATCAGCCGTGCCCCCTGAGGAATCAGCAACGCGCCGCCGGTCGGCGTGTCATAGACGTTCTCCGTCACCTGCGCGGTGATCTGTCCCGGAAGGTCGGATCGAAGGCCAGTGATGAGGGCCGCAGGAATGACAGCGCCGGCCTGCAACACAAACGGTGAAGCGGGCCGGACCAGACGATCATAGTTGGTCGTTTTCCGGTCGACAGGCGCATTTATGAAGGCGAGTTTGCGGTCCTGTCCATTCTGGATCGAGGCTTCATCGGTCGCCGACGATGCTGCCGACATTGATGGCTGAGACGGAGTAATAGTTGCGGCACCAGGCTGCGTCTGACGATTCCCGGGAGCGAACAGCCGGCTGACGCGCGCCGCTTCCGTCTCCTGAGCCCGGCGCTGTTGCTCTGTGTCGGGCGGTGCGGGGGCGGGCTGACCTTGAGCTGCCACGATCGGCCGGCCGAGGTCGCCCGGCAGCGGCGGCCCGAGTGGCGGGACATCCCTCGGAACGCCGGTGTAATCGCGCGGCAGCGCCGCCAGGCCGTCGGCAACGCGAGACCGGTCGGTGGTGTAGAGTTCCTGCGGCGCGACGCCACGCAGCCGGTCACCCTGTAAAGCCCACAGCACGGCGCCGCAGACCAGAATCAGGCCCAGCGCCGTCCCGCCAATCAGCACAGTGCGCGACAGACGAGTAACGCGCGGGCCCTCCGACCGCAGCCTAAAGGGCTGAGTGACCGTCGAGTGTGTGGAATCCAAATGAGATTGGTCGGTCATCGCTAGGGTCTTCCATCCGCGCGGACGATCCGGACGATCTGCTGGCTATCGCCGCCCAGCCGCAACTCGGCTGCGGCAAACAGGCGGTCGACGATCAGGACGTTGCCGTATGCACGAGAGTTGACGAGCTCAGGCTTGCCGTCCGCGCCGACGACGAAGAGAGGTGGCATCTCCCCCTGAACGATGCCGGGCGAGAACTCGACATAGACTTTGCGCCCATCGTCGTAGACGTTGACCGGACGCCAGGGCGGCTTGTCACCCTCGATCGAGTATCGATACCGGCGCTGGGCGATCTCAGGGAGAACCGGCACTGGCGGCAGAGCGCGCAGGCTCTTGCCTCGGCTCTCCGGATAGAACCAGGCAACCGAGGGCATATAAGGTCGCTCATGGGCCCGCAGCTCGATGAGATAGGTACGTCGGTCGGTGTTGACCACGAGGTTGGTCTCGATCGCAGGCCGGGTTGGCTTGACCAGTATATGTACGCGACGCGTATCGCCGTTACCGCTCTCCGTATCGCCAATGATCCAACGTACCGTGTCGCCGGCGGCCACCGGGCCTGAGCCGGTGAGTTGCTCGCCAGGCTCCAGGGCAATGTCGGTGACCTGTCCTGGGGCTACGTAGACCTGATAGAGGGCTCCCGGGCTATACGGAAACACCTGCACGGCGTTGAAGTAGCCCTCGCGGCGCGGCTCCACCCGCGCGGCGCCATTGGCAGCCTCGACGCGTGCCACCGGGTCCCTTGCATCGCCCAGTCCTCCGCGCGCCGGCGTCCAGGCCGGGGGGATGTGCAGAGGCTGCGGCGGTGCATCCTCGGTGGAAGTGGATGACACAGGGAGCGGCGGCACGCTCTCGTCGTAACTGATCTGAGGCGGCTTGGTGGACGCGCATCCCGTAACCGCCAGCAGGGAGACGAAAATGGCTGGCCGCATGCGGTGGTACCTCATTGTGCGAGCTCCTTCGACCAGTTGATGGCGTTGACGAAGA